>Ga0209726_10000173_pt1 | contig 130868 bp, 135 predicted proteins | sample Subgrocontami54m_FD_187453 | JGI IMG/M metagenome (GOLD analysis project Ga0209726, IMG submission 187453) | Subsurface groundwater microbial communities from S. Glens Falls, New York, USA - GMW46 contaminated, 5.4 m (SPAdes) (version 3) | ecosystem: Environmental > Aquatic > Deep subsurface...
CGTCGGATTGACGGCGCCGGTGAGGGCGCCGCTCCAACCACTAAAGAGCGAGCTGACGGCAGGAGCCGCGGTGAGGGTCACCACGGTCCCGGGAGCGTAACTGGCTTGATCCGGATTCTTGGTCACGGTGCCCGAGCCCGTGCCGGCGGTGGCGAGCGTGAGGGTGTAGGTAACAATCGGGACGGGATTGACCGTCACCGTCACGTAATCACTCGCCGACAGCGACCCATCCGAAGCCAGCAGCTTCAGGCTGTAACTGCCCGAGGTCGAAAAACTGGCGGTGGTATCCACGAGCGCGCTGTTGCCAAAAGTGACCGTGCCCGGGCCACTGAACTTGCTCCAGGTGGTCGTGAGGGTGCCCCCGCTCGGGAGGCCATCGTCCGTGACGGTGCCATCGAGATTAGCCGCCGCCGGTAAGGTCATGCTTTGATCCGGACCGGCATTCACCGTGGGGGCATGGTTATTGGTCACCGTCACCGTCACGGGGGATGAAATGCCAATATTGGGGATCGTGGCGGTGTCGTAAGCTTTGACGAGCAAGGTGTGGTCGCCATTCACGGCGGTCCTGGTGTCCCAGTTGACATAGTAGGGTGATGTTGTATCGGTCGCTTTAAGCGTGCCATCAACGTAAAACTCAGCCCGCTCTACCCCGGTGGCATCGCTGTCAGTGATCGTGGCAGAGACCCCGGTGATGCCCGAAAGGATCGCGCCAGGCGCGGGCTGGGTAATCGTCACCGTCGGGGCGACATCGACATTATTCACCATGACGCTGAGCGCTGCGGTCGCCTTGTTGTTGGCGGCATCGTAGGCCGTCACTTTAAAAGTATGGAGGCCGTTCGGGATCAAGAACGTATTAAAGGACGTCTGGGAGGAGAGAGTCGTGCCGGTGTAAAAGGGCGTCGCATCGCTATCCTTGAAAAACTCGACGCGGGTGACGCCCACATTGTCGGAGGCGGCAGCCGAAATCTGTATGGTCCCGGTCACCGTCCCTGATACCATCGGTGTGATAGAGCACCCAACCTGCGGCGGGTTGGTGTCGCCAAAGAAGCCCCCAATGGCCATATTGACGAGGAGCATATCCCCCCCATTAGAATTAGCTCCGTTCGCTGTCAGCCTGATTCCTGAGTGAGGTTGTTGATTCTCTCCTGCTACCGAGAACGCGCTCGTGAGCCGTCCTCCCAACACCGGCCGGCTGGCGCGGTCGCTCGCCAGGCGTGGGGCCTGATCGCTCGAGGTCCCTCCATACGTGCGGGCATTGAGCGTGGCCCCGTTCAGTGCATCGAGCTGCATCACGAGCACGTCCGATAAGGAGAGGACGCCGGTCTTCGTCACCACGCCTGCACCACCCGTATCGAGCGATTCCTCAAAGGCGAGCGACATCAACAGGTGTCCGTCCGGGGCGATGGTGACGTGCGCGCCCCGCTCCTGGCCGGTGCCGCCCCACGCGCGCGCCCAGCGCAAGCTCCCCCCGGGGCTAAAGGAGGCGGCAAAGATATCTCGACTGCCCAGGCTCGTGAACAACTGGCCGCTGACGTTCACACTGCCGCTAAAACTGCCCGTCACATAGGCATTGCCGCCGGCATCCACCGCGACCCCGGTGCCGCTATCAGGCCCAATGCCTCCAACAAATTGCTTGACCCACACTAAGGCGCCGGTTGGCGAATACTTGGCCAAGAAACTGTCCCCATCTCCAATCTGCGGTTCCGGCGCCGCCGTGAGGATAGTCCCGCCGAAATCCACACGGCCTCCAGCGAATGCTCCGGTGGCATACACGTTCCCCTGCGCATCCACGGCCACATCCAAGATCCACACCCCGCCGGTTTGCTGAGTGTCGGTGGCGCTGAACTCGCCCAGGCCCTTGGACCAAAGATGCACGCCGGTGGGCGAATATTTCACCAAAAACCCCTGTTCGTTTGACACTCGGGCCGTCGGGAGCGGCCCGCCCCCGAAATCAGGACCGGTCCCGCCCCCAAAAGTCCCGGAGGAGTACTGTCCACCGACGATGACGTTGCCTCCCGGATCCGCCGCAATCCTCCAGCCTGCAATAGCGAAGTCCGCAGGTGGATTGTCCCCAACCCCACTGGCTTTTGACCAGAGGCAAGCGCCAGTTGGAGACAGTTTGGCAATGACGAGTTGGAAGTTGGTACCACCAGGAGGCTCCGCAACGGGGCCGCAGCCAAAATCGAGCTGGGGAAACTGGTACTGGCTAAAACCACCATTGGCCGTGAGGAGGATGTTGCCTGACGCATCCAGCCCGACGGCTCTGCCACGCATCTCCATCTGATTGTATCCAAACTGTTTTAACCATTGGTAGATGCCGAGCTCGTCGTATTTGGCGAGATACATATACGAGGCGTTGCCGGTGATCGTTGACCCTCCGAAATTGGTCGCAGGATAGCCCGCATACCCGGTGACCAGGAGACCGCCATCCTGCGGGTTGACGGCGAGATCGCCAATATCCTCCTGCTGGTTCGGCCCAAACATGTTCATGCCCCCGATCACCTTGGACCACTCGGTCTTGGTGGCCAGGCCATTGGTCAGAGTCACGATCACCGTATCCGAGTAATTCTCCCAGCCAACCTTATCCATGACCTGAGCCATCACATGGTAGCGGCCATCAGGCAGCAGCGTGGTATCGAAGTTCACCGTGTACGGAGCCGTGCTCGTTTTCCCAAGCGCCACGCCGCCATCGGCATAGAAGGCGACCCATTGGACGCCGGAGGCGGTGTCTGTGGCGTTCGCTGAGAGGGTGATGATTCCTGAGAGTGAGGCGTTAGGCGCCGGGCTGGTGAGGCTGACTACCGGCAAGGAAACCGGCCACTCATTGTCAATGAGGATCGTGATTGGAACCGTGGAGCCCAGGAGCGTGGCGCCGGCATACACCTCAAGATGGAAGGTGTGAGTACCGTTCGCGTCGGGGATGTAACCTTTCGTCAGGCCAAAGCCCGGAAAGGCTTCCCATGTTTGACGGTCAGCGAGAGTCTGATCAAGGAATATATTCACCTGAGTCGTCTCGGGTGGGACGCTCGCCAACTGCCAGACGGCCAAAGGGCCTCCTGGGCCACCGACGGTCGCGCCGTCTACGGGTGCGGTCAGCGTCAACGTGGTCGTGGCGCTGGCTGGCGTCGGCATCGTCAAGCCCATCGCCACCGCCAATACACAGGCCACGTTTACTGTCACGAAGATAGATGGGCCCAGGCGTCTGGTCATCGGGGTCGTGGCCTCCTCGGCATCTGGCTGCTGCGCATCTGTTTGACCGAACCGTGTAAGTCTGCCTAATGTGGGAGGCAAAAAACAAGAGGTAGAAAATGACGCAACCGTATGCAGGATTACGCACCGTTATGCAGAATTCGGTCGAGCGGAGGACTCAGGCGGGATGGAAGTGGGCTGTCAGCGTCGAGAAAGCGCCGAAGCGAACGCAGGAAACGGCGACAGAAAAAAATTTTGTGGGCTGGCGGCTCTGCACGGCTCATCGAAGAAGCGGAATGAAGCCGCCTCCGACGAGGGGGAACACACCGCACCCTGCGAGACCGGCCGGCTACACGCATGGACGGTCCCGCAGCCACTGCGCCACGGCGCCCATCGACGGCACCGGATCGGCCGTCACCCCGTGCTTGCGATCCACGAACAGCCGCGCCAGATAGACGGGAGAGGGCACGACCATCACCAGCAGGTCATCGCTCGCCACGACCTCGCCTGCGCGCGCCGTCAACCGCAACCGGTAGATCCCCTGGGCGGTAAACCGCGCCGTGGTCTGCACCGAGGAGGCGTCTGCAAAGAGGGCGCGCCCGGGTCCGCTGAGCTGGCTCCACTGCGTCTGGAGCGGCTGCGCCGCCAAGCCGTTTCCCTGCACCGTGCCGTGCAACGCCACCGATTGCGGGGACACCGTCGCCTGGTCCGGGCCGGCGTTCACCGTCGGCGGCTGGTTGAGCGGGGTGAAGGTGGCGTTGCGGTAGAACAAAAGGCCTCCTTCCAAGCGGCCGATAAACAGATCCTCATCGCCATCCCGGTCGAGATCGACGAACGCCGGGGCGCTGTGATCACCCACATCTCCCACACCGCTCAAGGCTGTGCACGATATGGGGTACCTATCGGAATCGGTACAGGTGTTGACGGGGAGCAATATTGGCGCGCCGTCGCCCGTCAGCTCAGCGACGTTCTGGGAAAACGCCAACGTGCCGTCCTCCTGCCCCGTGAACAGGTCAAGATCGCCATCCGCATCGGAGACAGACACAGGCACGCTCAGTGTCCTCCCTACCCGCACGAACTGATCGGCGACCGGGGCGATCACCGGCGGCCGGTTCAGATCCACCAAGTAGACATCCCAGAAAAAACTATAGGGAGGTGCGGGGGTTGTCTCTTGATATACGATGCGCCGCCCATCAATCGCGGGGGCGCCTTCGCCACCCGGGTCATTTGTGATCGGCTGCACCCCGGCGGCGGGTTCGGCAGCATCGTAGAGCACCACGTCTCGCCCGTTGTACCCCACCAGCCGGCTGCCGGAGAGATGCGGCCGTTGAGTATACGAATAATAGTTCGGCACAAGCAGTTGGTTCAGACACGCGCCTGTCACGGGGTCGTACTCACACGACCACAGGCTCCAGGTGCCCAAGCGCTGATCCACCCAGACGATCCGGTTGCCCGACATGGTCGGATAGATCTGCTGCGTAGGGTGGCTGGTCAGTCGCGACTCCTGGTCGGTGCGGAGATCGTACAGATACAGATCGACGTTGGGGCCAGAGATGCCCATCCACACCAACCGCTCGCCCTCAATCGCCGGCGTGCCTGACGGCCCGGAATTGGTGCTGATGCGGCGATCCTGGTTGGTCGTCACGTCATAGACATGAATGCCGACCTGGGTGCCGGCCAAATCCTGCCAGACCACCCGGGGACCGGAGATCCTCGGCCTGGTGCGGGTGAGTGTGTGCGTGGTGAGTTTCCGAATCGGACCGTTGGTGGCGGCATCGTAGAAATAGATGTCATCAGACCCGTTGCCTTCTTTCCACACGACGCGCGTGCCGGAGATCGCCGGGGCGGATCGTAACGACACCGGCTACGAGGTAATGCGCTGCTCCTGGTGGGCACGCAGGTCAGACAGAAAGAGGTCAAATGAGCCGTAGCGGGTGTCCCGCCAGATGACGCGCATGCCGGAAATAGCGGCGTCCGTCTGATCTTTTTGGTCACTGATCGGACTAATCGCCACCGGAGGATTGGCCACCGGATTATACGCGGCCCAGGCCGCCGCCTGAAGACTGAAGAGGGGCGCCAGCAGCGCCGTGGCCGCGAGCGCTCCAGAAGCCGCGAACTCCACACCCACCCCGATCATCTTCACCGGCCGTTCCTGTGATCGCATTCGCCGCATCGCCCCGCTCTTCCCGCCCTCAACGCTGCTCGTATCCACGAGACCGCCGTCACGGCCGCCGCTTCCCCACGCTGGTCTTCTTCACCGTGGATGCTCTCAGTGGCGGCGGAGCGCCGCACGCGGGCACTGTTTTTCCATTCCAACCGCCGTTCAGCAAGTCCATGAAGGCCAACATGTCAGCCGGTGCGAGAACTCCGCTCCGGTCAATGTCGGTGGCATAAAGCGGGCGCGTTGGCGGACGACCATTCACGGCATCAATCAGATCAAGCCAGTCGGCCGGGGCCGTCGTCCCATCGCCATTGACATCACCGGGCAGGAAGCCAAGACAGACCTTCGACCCGCTGGGATGATGCGTAATGGTCACTCGCTCGCGAGCCATCAGCGGACGGGATAACGAGAGGGTGGCCGTGGTGACTGCATCACCAGGCGAGACACGCGCCACACCCGGCGCGTTGACGTAAGAACTCGAGACTGAAAAATCGTTGGCGCTGATGCCGGCCACTGAACCGGAAAAGGTCAGAGTCACATCCTTAAAACTCGGCGTGCTCGCATTGATATTTCGCGCGTCAATCGCGCCAGTGGGCGGGGTGGAAGCGGTGAGGGTAGCCAGCGTCGTCACGCTCACGGGTATGGAGAGGGCTGAATGATTGCCGGCGGCATCCTCCGCCCAGAGGGCGTAGGTGTACGCAGTCGAGGGTTGGAGCGCCTCGGCATCGGCATACCGTGTCGTGGTCACTCCGGCAGCCATGATGAATCCGTTCCTGAAAATCGTGTAGCCGGCCACCCCGGAGGTCAGTCCTCCAGGAACCACCGGGTCGCTGGAGGCTCCCCAAGTCAGCGTCACGCGTGACGAGGAAGCCGCCGTCGCGACCAGATGCGTGGGAACCGTGGGGGCGGTCCGGTCGGCCGGAGAGGCTGGCACACACTCGGCCTCATCGATCTGCCGGTCGCCATCGTTATCCATCCCATCCCCGCACACTTCCTGGAGGGAGCCTGGGTCGATGCCGTTGACGAAGCCGTTGATGAACGCCCGGGCATGCGCGAGGTACCGGTCGATGGGAATGTTGTAGGAGAGCGGCCCAGGATATTCGATCACCCCTTTGACCCCAGCCTGGCGCAGCAGGAACGCGGCCTTCTGGGTAATCCGAGGATCCCATGGCTCCATCACCCACTGATCGCCTCGCCAGGCCATCGAGAAGCTTACCCACGGATAGGACCGACTGAAGTCCCCCTGCGCCAAGGCGGATTGCAGCGACGCCAAGTCCGAGAGCTTATAGAGCTCCGGCGAGCTGGCATCCCCTGTGCCCGCAGGCATCCATGTCTGGCCGTAGGCCGATCCTCCGCTCTCTTCTCCAAAAAACAACGTCCTCACTTCCGGGTAGCTCTGCTTGACCAGATCGCGCAACTCGCGTCCGCGCTGGCCCCAGTAGTCGGTGTACTGCATAGACCGTTCAAACGGGCTGCCGTGGTAGCGACTCACACTATGGCTCAGCGTATTCGGATAGTAGTAGTCCACGCCGAAGGACCACACCTCCGCATCGAATAAGACTAGCTCGCCGGGGACCAAGTTCGTCACCCGCAGCATCGAATCGAGCAGGCCCAATTCCCGTTGCCAGACGATGCCGGTATACGCCGGATCATGGGCGGTAACATGCGGCCGCTGGCTGCAATCATAGCTGTGCTGACTGTAATCATTGCCGTAGCAGTGGTAGGGGTTGAACCCAGTCGAATCAAAATATTTCACGTTTTGCCCATTCGAGGGATGCGTGCTCGGATCCAGCTCGGTTGGCTGGGTCAGAATCCGCTCGCCGGGGGAGTGGTGCAACGCCACCAGAAACCCTCGACCGCGCAACCCATCGAGGCGCGGCCCGATCACCGCACTGGCCGTATCCCCCATATGAAGACCGGCGTGCGTAAACCCGAGGCTGCGCAGACGGTAGAGCGCGTTGACCACATCGGGCCACTGCGCGTCAGTCGGCTCATCCACGTACGGTCCCCAAAACGTCACGATCCGTGGCAGAGTCGTGGCATCGCCGCTGGGTGAATCGGCCCACACCGATCCGAACAGCACACCTAGCATCAGCGCACACCCCGTGAGCATTCCTACGGCCTTCCCAGGCCAGCGCACCATGGTGTGTTTCATCTCGACAGCACCTCCCTGAAAAATCATAAGCCGAACTACCTGTTGGTTCGGCAGCTCGGCTGTCCTCTATCATGCTCAGGACCCGTGGCTTTGCGTCCCCCGCTTACGCGGGGTTTGCCTTTCTCGGGTTCTCCCCTACCAGTCTGGGGTAACCACAGAAGCTTACCTGATCCCAATAAAAATAACAATAGTGCAATATTAAATAATCTACATATTAACTGGCCACAAGAACAACGACAAAAATATCTACTTGTTATACAGAAAGATACGGCTAGCTGCGGAACTTCCTGAAGATTAGAGTGGCGTTATGGCCGCCAAAACCCAGGCTGTTGGAGAGGGCAACCTCGACCGGCGCTTTCCGGGCGTGGTTGGGGATGTAGTCAAGATCACACGCGGGATCGGGATGCTCGTAGTTGATCGTTGGCGGCATCGCGTCATGGGTGATGGCCAAGCAACTGATGATCGCCTCCACCCCGCCGGCGGCGCCGATCATGTGGCCGGTCATGGACTTGGTCGAGGACACCGCCACCCGCTTGGCGTGCTCCTTGAACACCTTTTTAATCGCCAGCGTCTCGATTTTATCGTTGAGCTCGGTGGAGGTGCCGTGCGCGTTGATGTAGGACACCTGCTCCGGGGTGAGTGTCGCATCCGCCAGGGCATTCGCCATGGCCCTTGCCGCTCCGGCGCCTTCAGGATCAGGGGCGGTCATGTGATAGGCATCGGCGGTACGGCCGTAGCCGACCAGCTCGGCGTAGATGCGCGCCCCTCGCTTTTTGGCGTGCTCCAGCTCTTCCAACACCACCACGCCGGCTCCTTCGGCGATCACGAAGCCGTCCCGCTCCTTATCGAACGGCCGGCTGGCCTTCGCGGGTGCATCGTTGCGGCGCGAGAGCGCCATCAGCGCGCAAAAACCGCCTACCGCCAGCGGCGTGATGCAGCTCTCCGTGCCGCCGGCGAGCATCAGATCCGCATCGCCGCACTGCACGATCCGAAACGCTTCCCCCACCCCGTGCGCTCCTGAGGCGCAGGCGGTGGCCGTGCAGGAGTTGGGGCCTTTCAGGCCCAGGGCAATCGCCACATGGCCGGGCGCCATGTTCACGATGATCATCGGAATGAGGAAGGGGGTCAGTTTCGAGGGGCCTTTCGCCAAGAGCACGCCGTGCTGCTGCTCGATCAGCCCTAGGCTGCCCATGCCGGAGCCAATCAGCACGCCAGCGCGGAATGGGTCTTCCTTGCTGACGTCTAGCGAGGCATCCGCCACCGCTTGCTTGGACGCCGCAATGGCAAACTGGACGAACCGCTCCGTCCGCTTGATCTCCTTAGGCGAGAGATACGCCGCCGGGTCAAACCCCTTCACCTCCCCCGCAATCTGGGAGGCAAAAGCGGTCGGGTCAAACGACGTGATCCGGCCCACCCCGCTGACTCCTGCCAGCAGGCTCGTCCACATCGCGGGGACATCTTGCCCCACCGGGGTGACAACCCCCACACCGGTCACCACCACTCGTCTCATGGCATGATGCGATAACGAAAACGTCCCGCCGTTGGCGGGACGTCTTGAACAACAATGAGGAAACCGTGCAACAGCTTAATGGGTACCGGCAGACTTCGTCTCAATATACTTGATGGCGTCGCCGACTTTGACCATTTTCTCGGCATCCTCATCGGGAATCTCGATGCCGAACTCCTCTTCCAAGGCCATGACCAGCTCTACGGTGTCGAGCGAATCCGCCCCGAGATCCTCGACAAACGATGCGCCGTCGGTGACCTCTTCAAGCTTCACACCCAGTTGCTCGGCGATAATCGCCCGCACCCGATCGTTCACAGCCTCTGCCATTCACCTTTCCCTCCTCCTCTGAAGCAACTGCCATCATGGCAGCCGCGGAATGCCGAGCGCGATGGGCGCTCGGCCTTGTTCTCTCCCCTACATCGCCAGCCCGCCGGCCACCACGAGCACGTGCCCCGTGATGTAGCGCGCCGCGTCACTCACCAGAAACAACGCCGCCTGAGCCACATCGGCCGGCTCACCCAGGCTGCCCAGCGGAATCTGCTCCAGCAGCTTCTGCTTCACCGCCTCCGGCAGCCGCTCGGTCATCTCGGTCTTGATAAACCCAGGAGCGATGGCGTTGCACGTCACCCCCCGGCTGCCCAATTCCTTGGCGACCGATTTCGTCAGCCCGATGATGCCCGCTTTCGACGCGGCATAATTGGCCTGGCCGGCGTTGCCAATGATCCCGATAATTGACGCGATGCTCACGATCCGGCCCCGGCGGGCCTTCAGCATCACCTTCGAAACGGCCCGGGTGCACAGGTAGGTACCCTTGAGATTGACGTCCAGCACCCGGTCCCACTGGGCCTCATCCATGCGGACAATCAAGCCGTCCTGCGTGACCCCAGCGTTGTTGATGAGTATATCGATCCTGCCTAGCTTGTCAAGGATTTTTGCCACCGCCTCGTCCACGGCGGCAGCGCTCGTCACGTCGACCACGAGGCCCTCGGCCCGCCGGCCCAGCGCCCGCAGCTCGCCGGCGGTCTGTCCCAGCGCCTGGGCGTTCACGTCAAACAGGGCCACATCCGCCCCAGCCTTGGCCAGCACGAAGGCGATCTCCCGCCCAATGCCCCGCGCCCCCCCGGTCACCACCGCCACTTGGTCCTTCAGTTGCATGGGGGGCATTATACGCGAGGAGGACGCAACCTGTCGAGCGGATTCAAAGTCGCCGCAGGAGCGGCAAGTCACTATGCGATGGGGAGGGACTTGCGGATCGCTTGGATGATTGATTCAACGTCGCCGGGTGTAACGCCCTGGTACCACGCGTCATCCGGAAACACCATCACGTTGGGCCCTTTGGCGCACACATCCTGGCAGCCCGATGTGCTCACCCGCACGCGGCGGGCCAGGCCCAGCTCTTTGATGCGGGCTTTCAGGGCGGCGGCGATGCCCTCGCTGCCGCGATGGGCGCAGCAGGTCTCCTGCGGCTCGCGCGTATTCACGCAGACGAACACGATTTTCTGATACGGCACCCCGCCCCGCTCCATCAGACGTGCACGCCCAGGGCGTGCAGCTCGTGCTCCAACGCCAGCCCATCGGTGAAATGGATGGCGGGAATCCCGAGATGGCGCGCCGTCTCGATGTGCTCGGCCAGATCATCGATGTAGACCGTCTCACCCGGCTGCACGTCCGCCTCGCGCAGGGCCAGCTCGAAAATGCGCGGGTCGGGCTTGCGAAAGCCCACCGCATACGACGCCACCCAATGCGGGATGAAATTGAACACCGGCCAGGTGTTGCGGATGTACGTGTCGTGCACGGGGTCGGTGTTGGTGAGCACCAACAGCTGATAGCGCGTGCGCAGCCGTTCGAGCACCCAGGTCGTCTCCCGATTCTCATCGACGATAATGCTGTTCCAGGCGCTGATGAACTGCGCGTACGTCCAGCCTGCCCCGGTGCGCTCGTTGACTTGTTCGCAGAACTGACGCGGATTGAGGTGGCCCATCTCCAGCGCTTCGATGAGCTTGCGATCTTCGAGCGAGGGCCTGAGCGCCTCCACCGGCTTGCCCGTCGCTGCGGCCACTTTCTCGAGAAACCGCTGCGGGGCGATGTGCACCAGCACCCCGCCTAAATCAAACATCACCAGTTTGACGCTCATGCACCTTTCCCATGATGGCCGACCGCGCAATCGGCCCATAGTGCCGAGAGTCGCGGCTGTAGAGCCGGTGATCCCCTGCCACGAAATATTCGCCGCGTCGCAGGCGGCACTCGCGCAGCCCATCATCGCCGGGGGGCGCGTCGGGCACGCGGGCGTAAGGCTCGCGCAGCCACCGGCCGTTGATTTGCATGCGCCCCACCCCGGTCCAGCGAACGCGCTCGGCAGGCAGCCCGATGATGCGCTTGAGCTCTGCGCGGCGAGGCGATTCCGGACAGCGCACAATAATCACTTCCCCCCGGCGGGGAGCGCAGGTGGATGCTGTCGGTGGCTGGACACACAGCCGCCGCCCAGGCCGGTACGCGGGCGCCATGCTCTGCCCCCGCACCGTCACGAAGGCGGCGCCTTTACTTCGGCGAGGGATAGACAAGCTCACCGCCAGATTTTTGGAGGGAGGCCTGGCGACGAATCTCGGCGCCTTTGGTTTTCCAAAAAATCTCGGTGATCTTCTGCACTTTCACCAGCAGATCCTGGGCGGCCTGGAGATTCACTTCCTGGCGAACCTTGGAGGCGAGCTTCATCGTCTCCCAGAACAGGGTGTGCAATTCCGGATACGCGTTCAGATGATCCGGCGTGAAATAGTCGCCCCAGAGCACGCGTAGCTCGCGCTTGCACAGCTCGGCGTGCTCTTCCTTGATAGCGGTGCAGCGCGAGAGCTTATGGACGTAGGCGTCGCGCTCCTCGGGGGTGGTCTGCGGGCCGGGCTTGGGCAGCTCGGCGATGAGCTGGTTCATGCGGATGATCGTCAGCACCGACACTTGGGCCAGATGCGGATCGTAAATTCCGCAGGGAATGTCACAATGGGCAAACACGATGCGTGCCATCACGTCCTCCTGGTTGGCGATACGACAACAACACCTCAACGCGATTATAGCGCCTCTCTCCACGCCTTCGCAAGGTTTCAAAGCGGCTGGCGCCCGGCGAACCCTTCCTCCACGCCGTGCCAACACCGAATGCGCTCCTCCCCCAGCCGCCAGCACAGAAACACCAGCTCCCCGCCGCGCATGGCGTAAAAATCGACCAGCCCCTGCGCCAAATCTTTGAGGACGCAGCCCATCTCTTCCAACTGCTCATACGCCGACTGAAACGCCTGCACCAGATGCAACTGATGCGCCGTCAGCTCGGCCACTTCCTTGCGCAGTTCCTGAATCGGATAGCCGTTGCCCGCAGATAATTTTCCGACTCGTTCATCCAGCCCTTGGTTCGTTTTGAGGAGGGAGCCGTGCAGACCCTGCAACTGTTGGAGAAATTCCGTCACGTGGTGCAACTGTTCGTTCGCTTCCTCGATGGTGAAAATCTTCGGCGTGTCAGGCATCACGAATCCGTGTCAGCCGTTGAATCAGCGCATGGTTTGCCGGCGGAACGCGCAGCCGTGCGAGTTGCGCCGGGGTGACCCAGCGAATCGCCTGGACGCGTAATGCGCGCGGCCGGCCGCGCGCGATGCGGCAGCGGAATACCTCTAGCCGCACGCGGCGGTCCGGATACGCAAACCGAATCGGCGCCAACCGCCCCGCGCAGGCCACTTCCACGCCCAATTCTTCACAAAGCTCCCGCCTCACGCACGCCGGCCAGGACTCTCCGCGCTGTCGCTTGCCGCCGGGAAATTCCCATAGCCCGCCCAAGTGGCCGCCCGCGCGCCGACGGCTCACCAAGTACCGGCCGGAGCGTTCAATCACGGCGATGGTGGCGCTCACCAAGGGCAATCGTTTTATCATAAGGAAAGCTGCGGCACTCGCGGCGCAGTGAACAGGCAGCGCACAACGGCCGTTTGGCCGTGCAGATCATCGCCCCGAAATCCATCATCGCTTGGTTGATATCATAGGCGTTGCCCGGCGGGATCACCTGGCGCGCCAACTCCCATAAGCGCCGTGTCGTCGGCCCCTTCGCTCCGCTGGCCACACCAAAGTAGCGTCCTAACAGCCGTGCGACGTTCGTGTCGAGAATCGGCGCGTCTTGCCGAAAAGCGAAGCTGAGCACCGCCCCGGCGGTGTAGCGGCCGATGCCGTCCATCGCCAGCAAGCCGTCGTACGAGTCGGGGATTTTTCCGCCGTGCTTCGCCAGCACCTGCTTGGCGATAGTGCGCAGCCGCTTCGGCCGGATGTTGTAGCCCAGCGGATACCACACCTTGCGCAGCTCCGGCATCCGCGCCTTCGCCAGCTCTTCCAGCGTCGGATAGCGCCGCAAAAATTCATGGTATTTCGGCACCACGCGATCCACCTGCGTTTGCTGCAGCATCACCTCGGACACGAGGATTTTGTACGGATCGCGCGTACGGCGCCACGGCAGCGGCCGCTGGTGGCGCGCATACCATCGCAGCAGCCTCCGCTGGAAGGAGGGGATGCCGCACGTCTTCATTGTGAGCACCATAGCAAAGCGTAGTCGCATTTACAACATGGAACCGTCTCTGCTAGAATGAACCGTCATGGTCGCGACCCTCTATCACACGATCGTCGAGCGCGTGGACGTACTCTCCTACAACGTCAAAAGTTTCCGGCTCAAGTTCACCGAGGCTCTTCCGCTTGATTTTCAGGCGGGGCAATTTGTGATCGTCAACGTGCCGAAGGACGGCGCCGTCGTCAAGCGGGCGTACTCGATCGCCTCCCCGCCTCATGACAAGGGGGCGATCGAGCTGTCCATCCAGCATGTCGAGAAAGGCATCGCCTCCACCTTTTTTTGGAAGCTCAAGCCTGGGATGGCGGTTGACCTCTCCGGCCCGCACGGCCGTTTTCTGCTGAAGGAGCCGATCGATTCGTACGAGTCCATCTTCATGGCCACCGGCACCGGCGTGGCCCCCCTGCGCAGTATGATCTATGATTTGGTACAGCGACGGGCGATGCGGGATATTTGGCTGTTCTTCGGCTGCCGCTATGAGAATGCGATGCTGTATGATTCCGAATTTCGGTCGCTGGCGGGGCTGCGGCGCAATTTTCATTACATTCCCACCATCAGCCGTCCCAAAGAATGGCGCGGCGAAGTGGGCCATATACAGCAGACGTTTCAAAAGCACATCAAAGCATTCACCGACAAAGAGATCTACATCTGCGGCTGGCTGGAGATGGTGAAGGCGGTTAACCAAGATTTGATTGCCATGGGCGTGCCGAAAGCACAGATCCACTTCGAAGAATGGGCGTAACCCCCCGCATCATTCGCGTCGGGCACACGCCGGACATGGACGATGCGTTCATGTTCTATGCCCTGGCCGAAAAGCGCGTGCCCACTAACGGCTTCACCGTTGAGCACGTCATCGAGGATATCCAAACGCTCAACCAGCGCGCCCTCACCGGCGAGCTGGAGGTGACGGCCATTTCCGCGGCCGGCTACCCCGCCGTGGCCGCCGACTATTGGATTCTATCGGTTGGCTCCAGCGTCGGGCAAGACTACGGGCCGGTGGTCGTCGCCACGCGCGCGTGCACGCCGGAGGAGCTGCGCGGCAAGCGCATCGGCGTGCCCGGGCTGCAGACGACGGCCTACCTCTTATTGCGGCTGGCCATCGGTGAGTGCGTGCCGGTGCCGATGTCGTTTGAGCGGATTCCCCAGGCTGTGCTCGATGGGAAAGTGGACGCGGGCTTGCTGATTCACGAGCGGCAGCTCACCTATCACGACCAAGGCCTGCTGCCGATTTTGGATTTGGGCACCTGGTGGCACAAGCGCATGCGCCTGCCGCTGCCGCTGGGATTGAATGTAGTCAAGCGCTCGCTGGGCCGTGAGCTGGCCGAATCGTTCGCCACCTGCTTGCGCGATTCGATCCTCTACGCGATGGCGCACCAGGATGATGCGGTGGCCTACTCGATGGAATACGGCCGCGGAATTGACGCCGTGCGGGCGCGCCAATTCATCGGCATGTACGTCAACGAAGAAACGCTCCTCCTCTCGCCCGCCTCGCGCCAGGCCCTGCAGGAGCTGCTCACCCAAGCCCGCGCCGCCGGCCTCCTCGCCACCCTGCCCCCCCTCGCCTACATCGAGCCCCGCAAAAGCTAGACACGCCACCGAGTCTTGTGGCGTCAAGTTCCAGCATCACACTTGATTATGTGCATTATGTGTGATATGCTTGTGCACAGATGAGGCGAAACAGAGGAGGCATGACATGGCGACATTAACATTGGCCATTCCGGAAGATCTGAGGGCGAAAATGCGCCACTTCCCAGAAATTAACTGGTCCGAGGTGGCCCGTCAGGCGATCGTGGAGAAAACCCGTGTGCTGGAGCAGATGCAGCGGCTGCTCTCCAAAAGCGCCCTCACGGCGCGAGATACGCTTTCGTTCGGCCGCCAGATCAAGCAGCAGGTCTTCCGCAAGCATCGCCGCCCCGCCTAAATGGAGCTAGTGTTGGATGCCAATATCTTGGTCGCCGCCTTCTTGCGCTCAGCCACCACGCGCGAACTGCTGCTCGATGAGCGGCTCGCGCTCTGGACGCCGGAGCACAGCATCACCGAAACGGAACGCGTCCTCACTGCTCCAAGACTTCGAAAGCGGCTCGGCAATCTTTCAGCCGTTGAGGTTCGAAATTTGCTGAGCCAACTCACCGCAAAGATCCACGTGGTGCCAATCACCGAATACTATAGCTTCCTACCCGCAGCCGAACAGCTTGCACCTCATACCGAAGACGCACCCTATCTCGCCCTAGCGATGCGATTGAGGCTGCCGATTTGGTCAAATGATGCCGGCCTCAAAGAACAGCAGAACATACGCGTCTATACCACCGAAGAACTGCTCGATCTCCTCCGACCATAAGACTCAATTAGGAGCTGCTCACCCAAGCCCGCGCCGCCGGCCTCCTCGCCACCCTGCCCCCCCTCGCCTACATCGAGCCCCTGAAAACCTAGCTCACCAACGTTAGTTCCACAGGCATCTCATCCCATGTTCGTCCATTGAGGAGTCTTCCGGCAGCTTTCTTGCCTACTCGTCTTCCATCAGGCGTGTGGGCGCCCCACTGCTTGAAGAAAAACTTCACACGGTGCTGTCTACATTGTCTCAGGATTGCGTCGACCCATTCAGGATTCATAGGGCGCGCATAAGGACCACTCTCACCGCCAACGATGACCCAATGTATCCCTTCAAGCAGTGAGCTATCCAGCACCACTGGCCCAAGCAGCGGCTCTATTGAGAGAAAGCGAATCTTCGCTGGAACGTGTTGCAGATCACGAATGCGTGAAACGTAGGCCTGCGTTTCCACAGATACGCCAGCCCAGATGTGCTCTGGCCAGACTTGTTTGCCATTCGGGGAATGCTCGCTTGAGCAGAAGTGTTTGTTTGACCACACACGCATCCGCTCGGGACGCTTTGTCAAAAGCTGAAAAATATGCCAGTTCGCCTGGCGCATGACATCGAAGACCTTACCGATAAACTCGTCTGGCACATCCTTGTGAAACAGATCAGACATGGAATTGACGAAAATCTTTCGCCGCTCCTTCCAGCGAAGCGGTAACTCCAGTCTCTCTGGCCACAGCCTTAGATCAAATCCCTGCTCGTACGGATGCCCCTTAATACCCCGCCATCGCTCCGCGAATGCCTCCGCATAGCAGTGCTTACACCCCGGGCTGACCTTTGTGCAACCGGTGACGGGATTCCACGTTGCATCCGTCCATTCGATGAGACTCTTTTCGCTCATGCCGTCACCCCGTCTGATTGTGGACACCCGAGCAGTGTGAGTAACAATGGGTCACCAGCCATCAGACTCCGTTAGTGCCGGCTTGAAAAATGGGGAGCATTACACGCACTCCTGTGGGATGAAATCCCGGTCAGAATAGCCACCGGGCGGTGGAACCACAAGCGGATTATTATTGAGGAACTGGCTTAACTATTGGATTTTCTCTTCTCGCGCTATCTGCCGCAATCGTCTGGGCGACTTCAGCCGCCAAACGCTTTGAATCCTTCTCTCGCCATCTTTTCAGCTCTTTCTTGCTGTAGAACGGTCCCAGGCTGATCAAAGGTGGCCGGTCATTCTTGGCAAAGAACCTGATATCGACCAGCGCATCGTGCGTTGAGCGTTCCACCAGCTTTCCATACTCGTGCAACTGTCGCAATTGTTCTCGCGACTGACGATGGATGTCGTTGAGCATAGACTGAACGAACTGCGGATCGGTCGACTGCCTGGCTCTGAACGCCTTGAAGTCCTCAACATTTCTATCCACAACCGAGACCATAAAGGCCAGATCGTGGGCATATTTCTCGAAGTCAATTAAGACGCCCAGCAGCTTGTTCTTCAGATCTGTGTGCCCGACCTCTTGGATATCGTCTCTTGAGATCGGCATGCTGCGGGGGTAGATCAGCGTCAGCTGCTGGCTCTGAATCGCCCGATCGAGCTGGAACTGATTATCACTTAGGGCAGTGAGCAAATGATTGAGGGTCACTTCAAGATGACAAAGGACGTTGTATCTTCGTACGCGCCGGTCAAAGTAGCGGGTTAACCAATAGCCGAGCAATCCGGCAGAAACCGTGACGACAACCCCGAGGGACGCACCCCGAAACTCTTCGGTTCTTGCCTGCCAAAATGGGTAGATGCGCTTGCCGAGGAACACAAGCCCGATGAAGAGGAGAGGTGGTCCGACCCACGGTTTATTGAGGAGCCTGCGCAGATGCATTGGTCTCTTCACTAATCGCACCTCACCTAATCATCCTCATCATTTCGCGCCCAGCTGTCATCTGGCTTACCTTGCGCTCGCCGTTTCAGTGCCTTCCTGAGTGCTTGGACCGCCAACTGCTGCCGTTCAGTTAATCCATCTATAGCTATCTGTTCCAACTGGCGCTGGAGCTCCTCTACAGAGACAAAAAGCTCAAGGTCCTTAAGGATAACCCGCCAATGAATGCGAGAAGCATGGCTGCCAATCGTCTGAGAGGCAGATCGTTGCGTAAACCCGACAAGCAGATCCAACAGTCCGTCGGGTGTTGCGACTAGATTCTTCGCCCACTCTTTTAGCTCCTGTTCGCCCGCCCACTCTCGCCATCTAAAGAGTATGAAGACGAGGTGCCGATTCTTAGCTAGTCTCCTGGTTGCCGCTGCCTCCCGTATCTTTTTAAGGCAAATTTCCTTCAGTATGGGCAGCTGGATTTCCTCAACGAGATTGTGTTCCGGACGCTCCTTTCGACTCTTCTCGTCCTCTTCGCTTGATACCATCCGAATCGATATAAAGAGTCCGTTAGTTTGCTCGATTGCCTCCTTCAAGATGGTGCCTCGCTTGGCAACTTCCTTTTCTTGCAGGAGGAACCAGTGGATGATCCGTGAGACGTGCATTTCCGGCTCAATGAAGAAGAAGCCGCCACTGCTTTCAGGGAGCTCGTCACCGATGTCTAGCATGGCTGTGACGAACGGTATGGCGTGCTTTAAGTCGATCTTTTCCTTCCAAGGCTCTAATCGATCCACCGCAACACCCAAAAGCTGCCGCTGGCCCAATGCGCGAAGCGCTTGAACAAGCCCTCCTCGATCTCCAACAAGAGACAGCAACCTGTCGAACTCGGGCTGCGGAATATCCCCCTCGGGAAAGCTCAACGAGAAATATCTGCCGAAGATGTCTGGATCACACACTCTCAATTCTCGCTGCCAGCGCTCCTCGCCACCGCTGATACCGTAGTTCTCTAGTGCCCCCTGAACCTTTGGAAACAACTGCTTTAGGATCACTTCTACCTGAGCGCGCGTTTGCGGACAGACCTGCAGTATCGACTCGACCACCTCTCTTGTCTCTTTCGCACCGCGCTGCCGATCAGAGTCCGAGGTTGAGCCCGTCAGTATGTGTCTAGCATCTGGGAGTTGACGGTAGACGTCTGGCTCGAATACCCGCAGTCCTTCTAGGGCAATGAGATCTACAGGGGTTACGGCGAAACTCCCCTCTGCGCGAAAAAGGCCTATGTGAAACTCCAGCGAGGCCAGGAAGCGGTAAACATCTCGGAGTGATTTGAAATACCTCCGCAGCCCTGGGATGAACACGTTGTACCAGCGCTCCTTGTCGAATCGCTCTTGAACTCCAGGAGTGCTGAGCAGTCGATCGAGGCCTTCGTCGAGGATTCGCTCAAGCCGTGGAGGGTCAATCTCAGGAATGCTGAACTCTACCTGAACAATCTTCTTCAGAAATTCTCTTCCCGAGATCGGTGCAAGGCGCGCCAGACTTCGTTCAACCACGTCCCTTTGAAAGAGGAGAAGATAGACCAATTTTGGCAGATCGGCGTTTGCCTTCACCAATTGGAAGATCTGGCGTATTTCTTCCCTAGTTAGGCGGTCAATATCGTCGATCACGACGAGCACTGGTTTAGTCCGTCCCTTCAGCGCGTCGGCCAGGTCCGACTTGTATTCTTGCAGCGTTTTCTGCTGAATCGATGCTTTTGTCCGAAGCAGCCGCGATACCCGCTCAGCGAATGTCGCCGACCATGTCAGCAGACCTCCCAGAACAGCTACAAGTCCAGCAGTGATAAGCCCCCCAACCTTAATAACGGGATTGGCGAATGCGGTAACACCGAAGACAAGTAGGCCAAGAAAGAATAGATATGGGCCTGCACTGCGGAGGCCGTTCGCAAGGCTAGCCCCAACGTGGAGTGCCTCGGCATACAGTTGCCACCGGTCTGCGCGCTCCTGGCCCGCCCTCGACTTGTCGTGTCTTCCTAGAATTATTCCAACTTCTCTGAAGAATGCTTCGGGTAACTCATTATGTCCGGCGAATTGCCAAGGGTTGAACTCGGCCACGTCCGGACATTTCTCGGTCGGAAGGCAGAAGAGAGCATCGCGAACCATATTCTTAACCGAGGACTTTCCGCTGCCCCACTCGCCATAGACTCCGATCACAAGACTGTCTTCACCAGACCACTCCGCTACCGACTGCGCCAGGGCTTCTGCAAATCCACGACGTCCAAGTCGATCTTCGTCAAGTTTCTGAATCGGCCTATCTGCAGAAAAAAGTGTCTTCATCGTGGGCTTCGGATCGCTTGGGCTCATCTGAAATTACTGCGTGCTGTCAGAGATTTCCAAATTCACAATCTCTGACCAACTTGGGCGGGATTATCGGATTATCTCTGAATTTCATTCAAATCTTCCGTAGCTTATGACAGACGCGCTGAGCGACAGTTGGCGAGCGCGTGTTCCGCGCCATTGTTACACGCAAACCATCCCGCTATCTGGAACAGTGACGAGGCTGCTATAAGATCGTCAACGTATTGATCGCAGGCGTCGCACTTCTCGACCACGACCCACGGTTCTTTCCGGGCCAAAATCTTGCACGACGGCCTGGCAGGAGCCAGTACGCCACTTCCATCACACGCTCGACATTGATTTCTTACTCTGACGCTCATCGTCGTTGTCGCTCCAGGAACGTCCGGGGGGTTTACTTACCCTTGACCACGAACTCTCGGAGCCGGGTATGCTCAATGAGGCGGTCAAGCGTCGCGGTCGTAAAGACCTTACCTTCGAGCGCCAGGATCATCTGACGCATGTCCTCCCGTCTTTGCCTGAATCCCCGCCCATCAATGCATGCTACTACCTCGTATCGGGGCCAGCCCTTTTCCACATGACGATCACGCTGAGTAACGAGGGTTTTAATACGCGCCACCTTATCTCGTGCTGTCCCATCATCGCTCGTGACCTTTGCTTCAATGATCACGGCTGGCTTCACTTCATCGGGAATGCAAAAATCCGGAGCCTGTCCGAAACCAGGAATTCGTTCAGCCCGCCTGGTCTTCCTGTAGGGAATGCCAGCGGCCCGTAACCGATCCTCGATGGCGTTCTCCATGACCTCGCCGACCAGTTCGGATACGGCATCTCGATGCCCCGCAAACGGGCGGCCCAGATAGCGCTCATATAAGAGGACGGGGTAGGGCACATTTTCCTCCCCAGCGTACTGAAGAGATTTAATTCCATTTTCTGTATCAAATTTCGACAGTCGATGCACCACGGCTTCACCGTCTGAAGGCGCCCCGCGAGTTATGTACTCTATAGCTACCTGGACCATAGCGTCAATTCGTTCAAGACTCTTCGGTCTTGGAAGCAACCCTTTTCCTGATGTACCAAGTTTCTTGGCTCGCTCAGCATGACGTGCTTCAACAGCGCAAATGAAGCTCGACTCCGCCCTACAAGTTCGGTCTAAGCTCCTCGCCGCACCTTGGGTTACATCGCTGCCATTCTCGGAGCGCGCCAGTTCCGCCCATTCTGGTGGAGTCATACCCAAAATCGCCCTCAGGACACCGAACACGCGACTGTTCTCCCGCAGCGCTTGGTCGACCATGGTCTTGTCGAACTTCGTGAAAATCTCCGTATGGCGACGCAGCACCTCATACGCATCCCGAAAGACCGGATAGTCCATAAAGCCGCTACCCTTAGGCATGATGAGAAACTCAGATACCAGGTCGGCAATGGTCGTCTGGACGAGGACTTCGAGATTGGCCCGGATTGCGTCCGAAGAGAGTTCAAACGGTCGTGGCATGGAGGCTCGGTGATTGAGTGGTTGAGAGCGACTTCTGCGGTCTGATAGGAACCAGGCTATTCTTCATCACCTGTGAGAATTCTAAAAGGGTGGTTCGGGCCTCGCCCATGCGTTCTGAGAGGCGTCTTTCTGCTACCCAACCTGCTCGCAGTTTATTGACCGTGGCTCGAGCAGAGTGGCCTGAGATTAGACAGCGTATATCACCACTGGACAGCTTCATTCCCGCATCGGCGAGAGCTCGGATATCTCTACTCAAGGCTTGTTCGAAGTCTTCCACCTGATTTTTCCTGAAGTGAGTTCCTCGGCAGACGAAGACCGTATCAAGCGTAGAGGATTTGGTTCCCACGATGTGCAGCGATGCCCCCATCTCTGCGGGGACGAGAAATGTGGTGGTACAGTCAAGTCCGGCATCGAGGGTAGCGACTACCAGGGGAACATACGCAAGCGGATCGTTATGATGATACGTGAAGACAAAGGGAGCCCCCAGCTTCAGCGCCTTTGCATAATGCTGGAATATCTTCGAGAGCCCATCGGTAAAGTGTTCGATTCCCCGTCCGAGTGTCGCGTTGCCGGTGAGCTCTGCCGCCGTACGTGTTGTTTCTCGGCTGAAGATCTCAAACTCCTTCTTAAGAGCAAGCCGAAGCCAACAGAAGCAAAAATCAATGAGTTCCGCATACTGAACGTTGTCATAGTACGGCGGATCGGTGAAGACGCCATCCAAAGAGTTGGGCGGCAACTCGACGTCTGCAGCTGATGAAGCCCTGAGATATGCCTGCTGGGTGCCGCTTGGGAAGTGGTCAACCATATTTGCCGCGATGCGCTCACCACGAATTGGCACTATTTCTTTCCAATGCCCCTGCTCACGCGTTTCAAATGGAGCCTCGCAATACTGCTTCGCCCGCCAATACTTCTCGACGAAATGCCGGAAGGAACCGGATCCGATCTTTGGAATGCCCAGCAAGCTGTCCTCGCACTGCACGAGTCCTACCGGAAACCCGTGAACACTAAAAATATCCTGACATTTAAGAGCGTAGGTATCGTAGCGACAGAGCATATTTTGATAGCGAAGGAAGTCGGAAAAAACGGTCAGGAGCGCATGTCGGGAACACGAATCCTGTACCGCCTCGATCTTTCGCATCAACAAGCCCAGCCCAAGGAGCTGGCGATCATTGAACAGTTGATAGAAGTAGCGGTAGCCCCATCTGTGCAATCGATCCGTCTCATCACCAGCAAGTATTTCTGTTTCAGGGATTGGGAGTGAGCGTCGATTTTTTCCTAACAGCTCGCTTGCCTGCTCGTAACGAGTCAGGTCCTCTTCGTCTGGCTTCTTGAAGAACCTTCCGGAATGCCTGGGTTTACATCTGCTGCAGTGGTACTCCAGCGCCCACATGCGATGCTGTGGAGGCTTGGGGCTATTTTGTTCCGGATACGGGTAGAGCTTCCCACACGTTCGACACTTCGCATTTTGCCGCCAGGCGGGGCCATCTGACTGCACTGGCGACCGGCATACTGCGCATGGCTGGGAACTCTGCGCGGTCGGCTTTCGGGTGTATTCGTTTAAGTGCCCACAACTCGCGCAAACAAGGACGTTCTTGGGGTGGCGAACTGATTCTGCGAGAAGATACCCAGGGAACAGATCGTTCTTGGTCTTACAATGCGGGCACGCTTGCTCCTTCACCCACAGGAAATACTTTACCTCGGCCGGCTGCTGGCATTTAATGCAGCGTGTCCTATAGAACTGCCCGATCTCTGTCTCTATCTCTGATATCACCGCTGCAGCCTCGGCTGAGAACTTCTTGAGGTCGATGGCGGCTAAAGATTGCCGAACAATCCAATACGCCATCGGATTGATATCTGTTCCTACGACGCCAAATCCAAGCCGGTTTGCCTCAAAAATCGGCGTGCCTCCACCCATGAACGGATCTGCAATCACACCGCGAAATTCATGAGCTCTCCAGTAGGCCGTCTCTAGAGACTCAGTACCATTGAACTCTGCAAGCAACAGGCTTCTAAAGACCGTCCCTGGCCGTCGAGCAAACCACTTGTGGATGCCGATGATGGGACGGTAGTTCTGCTGTATTTGCTTCTCGCGTTGGGCGAGAATCGCGGTATACGCGGGATCGAAATGCTGTTCTAGAGCCATCTCACTGCTACCCTTTCACGGATTTTCCAAAAATCCTCGACTACCCCTGTTTAAGAGGCAGCCCCCTCAGGAGAGAAACAAACCGACCTTGAATCGTACATGCTGTTACAAAAAACGGCTTGAGGGCGCGGTTGCGCGACTCAAGTCGAATGCGGCGCTTTTCCTTGTAGAAGTATTTTAAGGTTGCCTCGTTATTTTCAGTCAGCGCAACCACCAGGTCGCCGTCCTTAGCAGTGTTTGTTTGCTCTGCTATAACGACGTCGCCATCCAGAATGCCATCCTCAATCAGGCTGTCGCCCTTCACTTTGAGTGCAAAATAGCTGCGACTCCGATTCGGCAACAGCGACGCAGGAATCTTGATTGCCTCGCTGCCTTCGATCGCTTCGATAGGCCTACCGGCTGCGATGGTTCCGGCTAAGGGGATTTCTAGCACGCCACTCTTCCCGTTCTTGCTGATCTCAATAGCCCGTGGCTGATTTTCATCTTTGCGAAGAAAGCCTTTGGCCTGCAATGTCTGGACGTGAAAATGGGCTGTGGAGACGGAGGAAAGCCCCAGATGATCTTTGATCTCTTCCAAGGAGGGGGCGTAATCATGCTTGGCGATATATTTCTTGATGAAGTCGAGCGCTTGCTTCTGTCGCTTGGTCAGCATCGTTTGTGGCTTAGATAGTTTTCGATTCATTTTCGATCATAAACTTCCGAGGGAGTGAAGTCAAGAAAAAGATTAGGGGCGGTCTTCGCGTTCGCGGTCTCGGGCGCGCTCTTCCAAGAGGGACTTGGTGGCCTTCCCGCCTGGGCCAAGGATGCCGGCCATGGTATCGAAGTAGTTTTTGCGGCGAAACACGTCCGCTCTGAGATTGGCGACGCGGTCGAGGAAGAGGGTGCCGTTGAGGTGATCGATTTCGTGTTGGGCGACGATCGCTTCGAAGCCTTCCAGGTCATAGACGCGCTCGCTCCCCTGCCGATCGGTGGCGCGAAGGCGCAGGCGGGTGGCGCGCCGCACATTCGCCGTAAAATCTGGAATCGAGAGGCAACCTTCCCGCTGCACGATCGCGCCTTCCTGCGCTTCAAGCTGTGGATTGATCAGCACGATCAGACCGTGGTACGTCGTCGTCTTGGGATGCGCGGAGGCGTCCATCACCGCCAAGCGCAGGGCGCTGCCCACCTGCGGAGCCGCCAGCCCCACGCAGCGCGGATGGTGGCGCATGGTGGCAAGCATGTCGTCGATGAGGCACTCAATCGCCGGTGTGATGCGCCCGACCGGATGGGTGGGATGCTTGAGGATGGGGTCGGGCACGCGCCGAATCGGCAAGACAGCCATGGACTGGTGACTGGTAATTGGTGATTGGTGCCAGTTACCGTTTTTAGAGGACGTTGGCGTCGGCGGGTCGGAGACTGACCTCGACCCTCAGGCGCTTGCCAACGCGCTTGAGCAGCGGCCCAAGCGAGGACGCCTTCACGCGCGCAGGCAGTTCCACCTCGAGCAATAAGAGGTAGAGCGATGCGGCCGCAGCCCCGCCGGAGGCGGTGGTGCGGTGCGTTTGCACATCGGTGATGTTGACGCCGCGCGCAGCCAGCAGTGCCGACACGCCATGGACGATACCAGGCCGGTCGGCCCCGTAGACTGAGATGATGTAGGGCCGCCCTGCGCGCGAGGCGGCCGACCGCGCCGATGCAGCCAGGAGTGTCACATGCACCGCGAGCTTGAGCTTGCGCTCAAGCGGCGCAAACGCGCGGCGCAGCGCGGCCTCGTGGACGCGCGAAGGCCCGGAGAACATGAGCATGATGACGAATTCCCCGCCCAGGCGCGTCATGGCGGAATCTTCCAAGTTGCAGCCCAGCGCGTGCAAGACGTTCGTCACGCCGGCCACAATGCCGGGACGGTCTTTCCCCAATGCGGTGAGCACCCATGTGTGCTTCATCGGCCGGCCGGTTCCTGCTCTTCGACGGCGATTGACTCGATTTCAAACCCAAGCGCTTCGATCATCTGCTTGGCCTCCTGGGGCTGCTGGCCCGGCGTGGTGAGATACCCTTCAACGAAGATCGAGTTGGCCGGATAGAGGGCCAGCGCCTGGAGCGATCGCAAATTGATCTCGCGGCCACCGGCGGCGCGAATGTCGCTGGCCGGATTCAAGAAGCGGAACAGGCACAGCACCTTGAGACACTTCAGCGGCGTGAGCGCGCGCTGGGCCGCCAGCGGAGTGCCGGGGACGGGATGCAGGAAGTTCACCGGCAGCGAATCGACGGCCAGTTCGCGCAGGGCGTAGCCCAGGTCGAGAATGTCCTCATCCGTCTCGCCCATACCGATGATGCCGCCGCTGCACGTCTTCAGGCCGGCGCGCTTGACGTTGCACACTGTGGCGATCCGATCTTGATACGTGTGCGTGGTGCAGATTTCCGGGTGAAACCGCTCGCTGGTGTTAAGGTTGTGATTCACCCAGCCGATGCCGGCCTCTTTCAGCGCCCGCGCCTGCGCCTCCGACAGGAGGCCGATGGAGACGCACAGCTCCACCGGATAGCGCCGCGTGATGGCGCGGGCCGCCTCGCACAGATGCTGGATGTCAGCGTCGGTGGGGCCGCGGCCGCTGGTGACCATGCAGTAGCGCTTGGCCTTGGCCTCGTGCGCCCGCTGGGCGCCATCCAGCAACTGCTCGATTGGCAGCAGCCGGTATTTATTGATGGTCGCCTTGGAGACGGATGATTGCGAGCAGTAGTGGCAGTCTTCAGGGCACAAGCCGCTGCGCGCGTTTTGCAGCACGCACACCTTCACCCGCTTGCCGTAGTGCGCCTTGCGCACGGCATAGGCGGCTTGCAACGCCTGCGGCAGTTGCTCATCCGGCAGCGTGAGGACCGCCGCCGCTTCCTCGCGGGTGAGGACCGCGCCGCCGAGCGACCGTTCGATGATGGATGGCCAGTTCATAATGACTTCTGTTGTACAGATGGATGAAGACGGTGTCAACGTCGAATCTGCGCGATGGTGTGCAACAGGTCCAGCACCTTCGGATCCTTGGAAAACTGTTCAAACGTATAGCGGGCCTTGCGGCGCCAGTTGGGATGCTCGCGCCATGTGCCGGGGATGTTCTGCGGCTGCGTTTCGCCCCACAAGTCTTCGAGGCTGACCAGCATCACGGGCGCGTCGCTCTTGGCCAGATGCGTGAGGAACGCCTTGAGCACCTGCGCAAGGCTGGGCAATCCCTCGCCCAGCCAGCCTTGCCGGCGGAAATAGCTCACCAGCGCGGCGCGGATGGTGGCGCGATAGTCCGTCTCGCGGCGAGCCTGGTCATCGGTCAGCAGGCCGCGGCGCCGCCGCTCCTCCACATCCGCATCCTGCCACATCGCGGCGAAGGAGGGCGTATCGTGCGTATTGACGCACACCACCGCATTCGCCGGAATCGGCCGAATCGGCATCTGCGCGTCGGCCGTGCACTCAAACTGCCCGATCGCCATGCGCAAGATGCGATGCCGCGCCAGCGCGGGGCGCACGGAGTCCGGCACCGTGCCTAAATCTTCGCCGACGATCAGCGCGCGATGGCGCTGCGACTCCAGCGTGAGAATGGCGTACAGCTCCTCGGCGCGGTAGCGCACATACACGCCATCGGCCGCGCCGAACTCCCGCGGGATCCAAAACAAGCGGTGCACGCCCATCACATGATCAATGCGCAACAGTCCCGCATGGCGCAGGTGATGCCGCAGGCACGCGATGATATAGCGGTAGCCCTCTGCCCGAATCGCGTCGGGCTGCAGCGGCGGAAAGCCCCAGTCTTGCCCGGTGGTAAAGAAATCGTCCGGCGGGGCCCCGCCCGAGGCTTCGAGGGCGAAGAGCGAGCGGTTGCGCCAGACGTCAAAACTGTCCGCATGCACGCCCAGGGGCAAATCGAGGTAGAGACCAGGCCCGCACTGCCTCGCCTGCTGAGACAGCGCGCCCAGTTGCTGATCAGCCAGCCGCTGCACATAGAGGTGATAGCGCATGACGGCCGGATCGTAGTCGCCGTCGAGAATCGCGCCCTCTTTTTGCAGCGAGGGCCACACATGCCACGAGCGCCGCTGCCGCTGCTCCACCGCGCGGAACTTGGCGTACGCTTCCAGCTCCGGCGAAGCCGCCGGCTGCTGGCGCGCCGCCGCGGCCATCTCCATCAACAGGCGGCGCTTCAGCGCCATTTCCCGACGGTAATCGACCAGCGGCGCCTGGCGCAGCGCCTCCACTTCGGAGGCCACCGGCGCGGATTGCAGCAGCGCCTGCGCGGCCGGGCAGGCGGCGAATTCCGGCGCGCCCGTGACATCCAGGTAAAACTCGTTCCAAAACAGCCGGCTGGCCGGCGCGTACGGACTGGGTTCGAACGGCTCGTCAAGAAACGCCGCCAGCATCGGCAGCGTGGCCACCACGCTGCCGCCGAGGCCGTTGACCCACTTCGTCAGCGCGTGGAAGTCGGCCAGCGTGCCGCTGCCCAGGCTGCGCTGGGTGCGCAGCGCATAGAGCGGCAGAAACACGCCCCACAGCTTCGCCCCTTCGGGCAATGCGTAGGCGTGCGTCGGAGCGGAGATGATGAGCGACGTGAATCGCGCCGACCCGCCGCAGTCCAGCGTGAGGCGGTGGTAGCCCGGCGGCAGGCCGGCAGGCAGCGTGAGCCGCCGCGTGACATACGCCACCCCTTCGATATCGGCTGCGTCAGAAGCGGGAAGCTGATCGAGGTCGCAGGTCCAGCGCCGCTGTTCGCCAGTTTCTAACGCAAGCTCGCATGACACGCGCGGACCCTGCTGCGAGGAGGGGAGGCGCAGCGCAACGGCGGAGGCTCTGCCGTCCCACACCACGACGACGGGTTCGCAGCCGCGCTGCCAGAGCGCCTGGCGGCGGGCGCGCAACGCATCGGAGATTTCGCTGGCTGTGTGAAGCGGCGCGCCCATGAGGCGCAGCACCGCACGTAAGGCGTCGGGAGAAGCGGTGTGTTGAACACCGCACACATCATGGTAGGCGGTCTGCACGCCGTAGAGGCGCGCGAGCTGGTTCAGAGCGTGGCGTTGCGCGTGCTCGGCGAAGGTTACCACTCGCGGATAATCTCGTAGAGCGTGGTGCGCTGAGCCGGCTGGAATCCCGATTCGCGGATCAGCGCGGCGATCTCTTCCACCGTGGTCGTATTCACGAAATCGGCGGCCGCGTGCACGTGCTCCTCGAACAGGGTGCCGCCGAAATCATCCGCCCCGAAATGGAGCGCGATCTGGCCCGTCTTCTTCCCTTCGGAAAACCATGAGGCTTGGATGTGCGGAACATTGTCCAGATAGATGCGGGAGAAGGCGATCATGCGCAGATAGCGCGTCGGGCCGACGTGCCGCTTGATCTGCTTCTCCAGCGGCGTGTTGCCCGGCTTGAAGCTCCACGGCACAAACGCGGTAAAGCCGCCCGTCTCATCTTGCAGGCTGCGGATGTGCTCGAGGTGCGTGAGGACGTCCTCATCCTCTTCGATATGGCCGAACATCATGGTGGCGGTGGATTTGAACCCCAGCTCGTGGGCCTGGCGATGCACCGAGAGCCACGCCTCGGCCGGGCCTTTCTTCGTCTCCAGGCGCCGGCGGATGCGGTCGGAGAGAATCTCCGCCCCGCCGCCTGGCAGCGTGTATTGGCCGACCTCTTTCAGCCGCTGCAACACGTCGCGAATCGTCAGGCCGGACACCTGCGCCATCTGCGTCACTTCGGAGGCGGTGAAAAAATGCGGGGTGACTTGCGGAAACCGCGCGCGCGTTTCGCGCACCAGTGACAGGTAATAGGCCAGCGGGAGCTCCGGATTATGCCCGCCCTGCAACAACACCGTGGTAGCACCCAACTCCACCGCGCGCCTGATCTTCTCCATCACTTGTTCAAGCGTGAGGGTGTAGCCGTCCGTCGCACCCGGCTTGCGGTAGAACGCGCAGAAGACGCAGTCGGTGATGCAGACGTTGGTGTAATTCGGATTCGAGTCGATCACGAAGGTGACGATCGGCTTCGGATTGAGGCGCTTGCGCACGCGTTGGGCGAGCTGTCCCAGCTCCAGCAAATCGGCGGTGCGGAACAGCTCCAACCCTTCGTCGCGGCTGAGCCGTTCGCCGGCGAGGATCTTGTCGCTAAAAGTCGGGGCGATCAGGGAGGGCATGGCTGAGCTCTTGAAACGTGGCGATCGCGTCTTCTTCGAGCTTGCTCAGGCGAAAGATGAAATGCTCCAAGTACCGTGTGACCTCTTCGGCCGTCCAGCCCACCGACGGCGCGCGCTCCTGCGCGAGCTGATCCAGCCGCGCCATGTTCACCGCCAACTGATGCTGGAGGAGACGGCTGAAGCGCTGTTTCTCCTCGGCGCCGACGCTCTTGCGCACCACCCACACCGCGAACACGAACGGCAGATGCTGCCACAACCACCATTCAAAGGATAGATCAATCTCATACGGAAACCGCTTGTTGGTCACATGGAATTTCATCGCCGCATCGCCGATGAGCACGATTGCCTCCGCATCCTCTTGGGGGCTCATCAAGCCGGCGCTCGGGGCGATTTGATAGACCCGTGGGTTGATCTCATAGCGCCGCTCAAGAATCAGGCGCGTCAACAGGGAGCTGGTGGAGGTTTCGTTCGTCAACGCGATGGCGGCCCCGCTCAGTTGCCGGATCGGCACGCGGGAGAACAGCAGCGCGCTGCCGGACCGGCCCCGCACGGCGATGCCGAGGTTGCCCATCCGCTCAAACTGTCCCTGCAGCTTGCCATAGTCGACGAGCGACATCGCCCCCGCCGCCATCCGACCGCGCTCCGCCTCCTCCCCCAGCAGGTGCGGTGAGAAATCGGCCAGCTCGATTGATGGGCTGGCGGGCAAGCCGTCAAAAAACGGCGCGCAGTTGACATACGGAATACGAATGAGCATGTGCTTCGTGTTCGGCATGGAAGAGGACATGGTGGCCATCAACTCACGAGCTGCGGCTCCATCGCGGTCGCATAGTCGTTGGCGGCCTCAGCGGGGGCCGTCAGGCGATACAACGCGTCGCGCTCCACCGGCTTGCAGCCGGCGGCGCGGATGAGCTGCACCAGCCGCTCGCGCGTTTGGCGGATGGGGCTCTCCGCGCCTCCGGCATGCATGATGCGCTCCTCCCCGATGGTGCCATCCAGATCATCCGCGCCGAAGTGCAGGGCGACGGAGGCGATCTCCTCGCCCATGGTCACCCAGTACGCTTTGATGTGCGGGATGTTATCCAGCACCAGGCGCGCGATCGCGATCGTCTTCAGATCCTCGATCGCCGAGGCTTGGCGGGTCACCACTTGGGTGTGACCCGGCTGATAGGCCAACGGGATGAAGCTCATGAACCCCGGCGCCTCATCCTCCAGCTCGCGCAGCTTGAGCAGATGATCCACGCGCTCCTCGTGCGTTTCCATGTGGCCGTAGAGCAGGGTCGAGTTGGTCGGGATGCCCATGCGGTGGGCGATGGTGTGAATCTCCAGCCAACGCGGCGCACCGATCTTAAACGGAAAGAGCGCCTTGCGCACCCGCTCCGAGAATACCTCCGCCCCGCCACCGGGCAGGGCGACCAGCCCCACCGCCTGGAACTGTCGCAGCACCTCCTCGATGGAGAGCCGAAACTTTTTGGAGAAAAAGTCGATCTCCACCGCGGTCCACGCCTTGATCTGAATCTGCGGGCAGCGGGCCGTGATGGCGCGGAACATCTCGAGGTAGTGGTCCCATGTCCAATCCGGGTGCAGCCCGCCGACGATGTGCACCTCGCGCAGCTCCGGGCTGAGTTGCTGGAGCACCTCGTCGATCGTCATCTCGTAGGCGTTGGGACGTGTGCGCTTGGTGGCGAAATCGCAGAAGCGGCAGGAGAGCACGCAAATATTGGACGGGTTGATCTGCCGGTTGATCACGAAAGACGCGCGATCGCCCCAGCGGGCCTGCTTGACGCGGTCGGCCAGGCGGCCCAGGCGCAGCAGGTCGTCGGTGGCGAAGAGCTCCAGCGCCTCCTCGCGAGTCACGCGCTGCCGCTGCGCGATCTGTTGTTCTACGCGGTCCAATACTGATGCCATCGCTGATTCACCCGTTCAATGATTCGAGGATCCATCACGACCGGATCAGGATATCCGGATTTGAATGTGGCGTCGATGCCCATGCGCCCACGATACACCGGCCAGCTCCCCTGCAGGCTCGCCTCGGTGAACACCACATCGCGCGCCGGGTCGAACCGGGTGAAGAGGCCCCAGAGCAGGCTCTCACGGTCCTGCAGATTCACGTCCTCGCTCACCGCGACGATGAGCTTCACCGACTCCAGCGCCGGATGCCGCACCAGCTCTTCCACTACCGACCGTCCCTCGCCCTGCACCTTCACCGCCAGCACGCAATCCTCCAGCAGGTGGGAGTCCCGAATCCGAAGGTGCAGGTTGCGCAGCGCCTCATGCGGCACCCGCGCGAGCCTGGGCGCAAGCGTGGGCCCATTGCGCGTGGCATCGAGCACCATCTTGCTGCCCACGTTGAGGGTAAAACTGGTAAAATCCAGCGTATCAAAAGGCACTCCGGGAAGCAAGAGAAAGTCCTTTGCCGGGTCGAAATGCTCCCGGATCGCGCGCAGCACCGCGTTGAAATTTCGCGCATCCACCTCCGCATCCACCAGCACCAGGCACTTGGTGAGGCTCATCTGCCCGGTGCCCAGCAGACCCAGCGCCGTCTTCATCCCCTCCTTGCCGAACCGCTGCCACACCGACACCACGCCCAAGCTGTGAAAGCCGGCCTCGTAGTACGCCCACACATCGCGCACCTCCGGGTGGATGAGCCTGATCATCGGCAGCAGCATCTCCTGCACCGCCTCGCCGATGTAGCGGTCCTCCTGCGGCGGCTTGCCCACCACGGCCGCCTGATAAATCGGATGGGCGCGCCGCGTGACCGTCTGCACCCACATCACCGGGCAGGGCCTGGGATGCGAGTAATGGCCGAAATGGTCGCCGAACGGCCCCTCGGAAAGCCGCTCATCAGGCGGCACGAAGCCTTCAAGCACGATCTCCGCATCGGCAGGCACCGCCGTCACCTTCGTCTTGCCGTAGACCAGCGGCACGCGCCGCCCCCGCAAAAATCCCGCAAAGGCCAGCTCGTCAATCCCCTCGGGCAGCGGCGACACCGCGGTGAGATAATAGATCGGATCCCCGCCAATCACCACCGCCACGGCGAGCGCTTTGCCCTGCTGCTCCGCCTTCCAATAATGAAAGCCGCCGCCCTTTTGGATCTGCCAGTGCATCAGCACCTGGTCTTCCCCGGCCACCTGCATGCGGTAGATGCCCACGTTCCTGGCGTCGATGTCCGGATCGTACGTGATCACCATGCCGCAGGTGATGAACCGCCCCGCATCCTTCGGCCAGCATTTCAGAATGGGCAGGCGCGACAGGCGCGGCTTTTTTTCCTCCACCTCCTGGCACGCCGCCGTTCTCACTCGCTTTGGCGGCATCGCCAGGATGCGCCCGACGGTGCGCCACTCCTCGAGCAGCTTCTTGGGCCGCGGTGGCATCGCCGCCTCCATGAGGCGCTTCAGCTCCTGCCCCACCTGCTGCGGATGGCGGCCGAGTGCCAACTCAATCCGACGCTCGCTGCCGAGGATGTTGATCGCCACCGGATACGAGGAGCCTTTCACGCGCTCAAACAGCAGCGCCTGGCCCTGCTGCTTCACGACGCGCTGCGCGATCTCGGAAATTTCTAATTCCGGGTCCACCTCCACGCGCACCCGCGCCAACTGCCCTACCTGCTCCAACCGCCCTAAGAACGCCCTCAAATCACCCATCCGTCAGTCAAGCGCTTCAGGTTTCCATGCGAGCTGCGATTCGAAGCCGAGCAGGCCGAGGAGCTTGTCGGTGAAATGGCTGACCATGTCCTCAATCGTCTGCGGCTTGTGGTAAAACGGCGGGGCGAGCGGCATGATGATGGCACCGGCAAGCGACAATTTGTGCGCCTGCTCTAGCGCGATGGTGGAGAGCGGCGTTTCGCGCACGCAGAGGATCAACTTGCGCCGCTCTTTCAGGGCGACCTCGGCCGCGCGAGTCAGCAGCGTATCGCCGATGCCGCAGGCGATCTTCGCCATCGTCGTCACCGAGCACGGCAGAATCACCAGCGCATCAAACGGCGTGGAGCCGGAGGCAAACGGTGCCGATAAATCTTCCTCCGAAAAACTTTTCTTCACGTGCTCGGCCAGATGGTGCTCCGTCAGCCCCGTCTCTTCCTTGAGGACGTAGCGCCCCCACTTCGTCAGAATCAAATACTTCTCCCCTGGGCAGCGCCGCAGGAATTCCACCCCGAACATCGCCCCCGACGCCCCCGTCATGCCAACAATGATGCGCATTACACCCGCCCTCTAGCGTTCAACGTATAGCGTACAGCGTATAGAAAAATAGAACCGTCCCCCCATTTTCCTCAGATAACCGTTAAAGCCGGTGTCAATGACGGCGGGGAAACGTACCGCACGACCGCGAAGGATAAGGGAGAGACGAACGATCGGCTCCCCGTGGACGTTTACAGAACCCTGGAGCATACGCGAACGCGCAGCTTGTGGACCACGGGGTAGCCGATGCGGAAAAAACTGAACTGCTTTCCTGGAAATTGTTTACGGGCTTTCAAGGCGACCTGTAACTCATCCCGTCCTACCACATAATCACCTGAGTCCACTTCAATGGCAAGAATCTGGCCTTTATACCGCGGCTCCAGCTTCGGTCTCAGCCGCTGATAGAGCCGCTCCCCCTTCGCGTGCAGTCTGTGGATGCGGTTGCGCGGTGTCATCTGCTTTGTTTCTAGCATAGCATGTCCGGCTAAGTCGCTCAAGCGCAAAGGCGCCTCAACGACCGACGAGCCACCCTCACACGCCGGTGACGATGAGGCCGAGGATCCAGAAACCGATGATGGCGTTGAGGTGGAAGAAGGCGAAATGAGGCCGCTTGGCGGCCACCAGATGCTCCCACACCAGCAGCGCGCCGATGCCCACCAGCCACCAGGCGGCTAACGGCTTCTGCAATTGGCTGCTCCACAGCACCCCCAGGCACGCCAAGGCTGAGGCATGCACCAAATCGGCGATGCGCAGCGCGCGCGTCCGGCCGATGGTCGCCGGCAGCGAGCGGAGCCCGAACTCGCGGTCGAACGCCTCATCCATCGTCGCATAGATGATGTCGAAGCCGGTCACCCACAAGACAGCAAACAGCCAGAGCCAGCCAATTTCATTCACCTGCAACAACGGGTTGATACGCTGCGGCCCTTCGCTCACGCTCAGGGTCGCGTCCGGACTGTGGTAACTGGACGCGGCGAGCCACCCTCCCAGCGGCGCCATCGACCAGGCGATACCCAGCCCCAGATGCACGAGCGCGGTGACGCGCTTCAGGTATGGATAAGCGACAAACAGCGCGACCGGAATGGGAGAGAGCTGCAGGCAGATCGGCGCAATCGCGGAAGCACTGGCCGCATAGAGCAGGCCGGCCAGCGCGATGATGATCCAGGCCTCCCGTTTGCTCATCAGCTTGCGCGGCAGCTCGCGCAGCTTCGTGCGCGGGTTCCTGGCGTCGATCTCCGCGTCGATAATGCGGTTCAGGCCCATCGCCATCACGCGGCCGCCGATGGCCGCCAGCACGATCAGCCCCACCAGGCGCGCGCCGGGCCAGCCGCGCGCATGCAGCCAGGCGCCGGCAAGGATCAGCGGCAGCGAGAAGACGGTATGTTCCAGCTTCACAAAGCCGGCGTACGCCTTGAGTTTCACGTCAGGAAGAAGTTACAGGAACAGTGGAATCAACGGAGCGGCTTTGGCCGCGAGCGGAATCGCCACGCCCACCAGCCGAAACAGCCCGCGCGTCGTCGAGCCGAGCACATGCACCGCGCCGCGCAGGATGCCACCCACGGTGCCCAACAAAAACGGCCCTTGCACGGTGCCCGCCAGCACATCCATTGGCAGCGCAAACACCCCGCCGACGATATCGGCGATCCCGCCGAGCAACTCATTGGCATGCGCCCGCGGCTGTGGCAGGCTTCCCGCCAGCACGATCGCCACGACCGTGATCGCGAACCAATGATGGCGCGGATGGGACGGGTGTTTAGCCTCCATAATGCCACCCCGTATCCATCAGCGTCAGCGCCGGCTCATCCTTCCGCACGCCCGCTTCGACCACCTCGCCGATGACGACGGCATGGTCGCCCGCCTCATTCGCGATCTCGCGCACTTCGCACTCAAAATAGGCGATCGCCTCTTCCAGCACCGGCGCGCCCGTGACCATGCCGAGATGATGCTTCACGGTGCTCAGCTTCTCTCCCATGACGGTGGCGGGTTTGACAAAATGCTCGGCGACGGCTTTCTGATCCTTGCCCAGGACATTCACCGAAAAGACACGGCCCTGCTTGATCATCTCAAAGGAATGCGAATCTCGCTTTACGCCCAGCGCCACCAGCGGCGGGGTGAACGACACCTGTGTAAGCCACGTGCCGGTGAAGGCATTGACCTGCGCCCCCTGCTTCACCCCGATGATGTAGACGCCATGCGGCAGTTTTCTCAGCGCGGTTTTCTTGGCTTGGAGATTCATGAGACGCTGAGGTGTTGTTTCAAGAACATCACGGTGCGCTGCCAGGCATCGGCCGCTTCGGTGGGCCGATACGCGTCCGGCCGCGTGTTATTGAAGAACGCATGCCCGGCATGGGGATAGCTGACCACCTGCCCCGGCTTGGCGTGCTGCTTCAGCCCTTGCTCGAGCCGATCCGCCTCGCGCGTGGTAATCCACGTGTCTTGCCCTCCGTGGATAAACAGCACGGGGCAGATCAGATATTTCAAGCTATCGGTCGGAGGGATTTGGCCGTAAAACGGCACCGCCGCCTTGATGTCGGAGTTATGCGCGGCCATCATCAGCGTAAACGTCCCGCCCATGCCAAACCCGACGGCCGCCAATTTCCAGGCGTCGACGAATGGTTGCTGTGTGAGATAGCGGGTGGCGGCGTTGAGGTCTTTCAGCAGTTGCTGCGTGTTGACGCGTTCCATCAGCTTCGCCGCCTCGGCGGCGTCTGTCGTCACCGCATGGCCAAGCCGCGAATAACAATCCACCGCCAGCGCGACAAACCCTTCCGTGGCAAACCGCGTCGCGATGTCTTTGATGTGGTCGTTCAAGCCCCACCATTCGTGGAGGATCACCACCGCCGCCGCTGCCCCGACGACCGTCGGGGTTGAGGGCCGTGCGAGAAATCCGGTCAGGGCGATCTGATCGCCGGGAAACGTCACCGTCTGCGTTTCACTGTCAGCAATCATCCACCCAGATCCTTCACAATGTCTGAAAACGGCTTGCGCACGCAGGTGAAAATCGGCGTGTCGCGCAGCGTGTAGGGGCGCGCCTTGCTCTCGCGCATCGCCATCACCAGATCCAAAAAGTCCGTGGGCGAATCCGTCTCAAAAGCCAGCACGAACTCCGGGTCGTCCAGCCCGAACGAATAGGTGGTGTGGATCTTGACCGACGGGTACTTATTGCCCAGCACAATGTGCTCGTCCATCAGCGCCTGGCGCTCGGGAAAAGGCAACTGGTACCACTCGGTGGTTTTGACGAAGGGATACACAAACAAATATTTGCTGTGGGCGGGGGTGATGAAGCGGCGCGCGTCTTCATGCGCGGGGTCGAGCTTGTCCACATAGGTGGAGCGCTTGGTCATGGACAGGTACGCGTAGGGCATGGTGAGGTAGCCGGCCATGGCGGTCTGCCGCACCGCCGCGGACATCTCCTGCAGCTCTTCAAGCTGCCGGCCCACCCGCCAAATGAGAACGTCCACGTCCGCTTTGAGTCCCACGAGCGAATAGGTCAGCACCATCAATCGGTTCGAGAACCGGTTGATGACGCCAAGCAACTCGCCTTCCTGCTTTGTTTTCGTGGTGCGAGGCAGACGGCGCCAGGCCGGATCGATGCGGTAAAAAGAAAATCCCACAAACTGTCGCCCATCAACGTGCGGCGCAGACGACGGTAGACGCGGCTGGTCCTGTCTGCGATCTTCGACGGCCGCTTCTTCTTTTCCCTTCACCATGCACCCTCCACCCTACACCATCTTTAAATGAGCCGCTGATACGCCTCCAAGGGCAGTTTCCACACCGGCACGCCGCAGAACCGGTCGCCCTCCGGGCAGATCGGCTTCGCCCCTGCCCCCGCCCGCACCCAGCACGGGGCGCGCAGGTAGCGGCCGATCTCCGGAAACCGCGCTTCCACTTGCTGCACCTCTTGCCGGCTGGCGTTCCAAATCTCTTCCTGGGCGGTGTAGCAGAGTCGCTGTACCCACTTGTGATGGAAATGAAGCAGATCGCCCGATTCCTCAAACCGAATGGGAAAGGCGTTGGGCAGCAGGTACAGCGCGAATTCTTCGGACACGCCGTGATCGAGCAGCCGCTCGATGGCCACCCAGGTGCGCGCCATGATCTCCACGTAGCACGCCTGGGCCTCGGGGCTGGCCGCAATCAGGGTGGGCACGATGTAATCCGGACGGCCGCTGATGAAGTGGCAGGCCAGAATCGGCCGCGAGCCGGGCACCATGCGGTGGCGCTGGTCTTGCGAATCGGCGGTGTGCGAGAGCTTCTTCCTGAACGTAAAGTGCGGATGCACCATCGCGCGCGAGAGCTTGCTCATGGTCGTGAGGGTGAGTGACTCAGCCAGGTACGGATTGCGCGCGGGATTCATCACCAGATCAATCGCCTGCGTGTCGGAGAGCCGGTCCGTTGTTAAGCCGAGCATTGAGCGCACCGCCTGCGCCATCGTCGCGGCGGCATGCGCGTGATAGTCGATCAGTTTGGAAGCGAGCGGCCCCAGATCGGCGTCGAATTCCTGCAGGAACGCGCGCGCGACCCCGTTGCGCGTGGCGCCGTGGAACTGCTCGACCGCCTGATACTCCAGCGTCTGCTCCAGCGGCAGCGGATCGCGTGCGAGCGCCATGAACAGCGGATCGATCTTCCACACTTCCTCGACCATGCGCTGCACCACCAGGCGCTGCTCCAGCGGCGTGTCAAATTGTTGGCAGAGCCGCCAGTAGCGATGCAGCGTCAGGCCGCTGATGGTGTGGTACAAATGTGCGTGCGTGGCGACGGGCAGCACGTAGCGCGCTACTTCCTGGCAGCGTTTTTTGATCGCGCCGGCCCAGCGCTTCTCCTGAAGATCCCGCGAGGGAAACAGCCGCCGATATTCCGCACTCACCGCCGGCTCCACCAGCTCCGCGACCCGGTGGTAGGCGTCCATCTGCGCGTCGACCGTCTCCAAGTAAATGGCGCGGGCCGCGTCATCGAGCGGCGGCACCGTCACGTTGCCCGGTTTGACCTCCACAAAACGTTGGCTCACTTGTTCCGAATTATAAAACGGATGCGCGTGCAGGAAGGACCAAATACACTGCCGAGAAACTTTTTCTATGACAAATTGAAACGTGGGATGCTGAATCGTGGTGTGATGGCCGGCCTTGTAGATGCTTTCGGCGATGCGATCGCGCTGGGCGCGGGTCTGCTCGCTCCTGCCCACGTCTTCGGGCGAAATCACGGTGGAGGAATAGCAGGTGCGCGCCGTGGCAATGGACAAGTTGTACGGCTCCTGAAAATAGTGCTGCAGCCGCACGACCGGTTCTGGGGCAAGGGTGGCAGGCATCGTGCTCGGCATCGTCGGAGAAGAACGTGATGATCTTATCATACTTCGAGCATCTTCGGCGCTTCGGTCAAGAGGCGGCATCCGTCAGCAGTGACGACGACCATGTCCTCGATGCGCATGCCGCCGGCATCAGCGTAGTACAGCCCCGGTTCGACAGTCACCACCATGCCCGCTTGCAGGATGTCCTTCCGCGGGCCGATGCGCGGCGGCTCGTGGATTTCCAGCCCCACGCCGTGGCCGGTGCCGTGGAAAAAACCTTGCATACGGCCGTCCTGCTGGCCCGTGCGGAAGCCTTGCCCCTCAAATAAATCCAGAATCGCTTGATGAATCGCCGAACCGTCCACCCCGTCTTTGATCATCCGATAGGCGATCTCCTGCCCCTCTTTGACGGCGGTAAACATGCGCTTCACCTTGTCGGTCGCCTGGCCCTTCACGACGGTGCGCGTGATATCGGCGAAGTAGCGCGTGGCCGCATGCTGCGGGAAGACGTCCATCACGATCGGCACGTTGGCCGCCAGCGCGCCGGAGCCTTCATTGTGCGGATCGACCCCGTGCGGCCCGCCCGCGACGATGGTGTGCTGGGCCACGCAGTCGCGCTCCATCATCACCAGGTGCATCGCTGTGCGCAGCAGTTCGGCGGTCAGCGGCTTGCCGCCAATCCACAACGCGCCATCGGGCTTCACTTCGGCATTGCGGATCAGCTCCACCGCGCAGGCCAGCGCCTCTTCGGTGATCCGGAGGGACTGCGTGAGATGCGCGATTTCTTCGTCAGACTTGATGACCCGTTCGGGAAAAAACGGTTCCGGCGTGATCGCCAGGGTGTAGCCGCGCTTGCGCAGCCCATCCGCATAGACGATGCCGAAATCGCTGGGCACGTCGAGCCAGGAGACGGCGCGGGATTTCAGCAGCTCATCCACCACATCCAGCATCGACGGCTCGGTGCCCAGCCGCTTCTTGGCGTCGGCGGCGAGCTTCGTGTAGGAGAGCACCTCGGTCACCTTGGCCTGGGCCTTGGCGCGGTCCAGCTCCAGATCGCTCATCACCAGCAGCGTAGCACCGTTGAGCTGAAGGAAGATGAACGGATCCGGCGCGAGAAAGCGCGTGGCGTAATAGAGGTTCGCGTTTTTCTCGCTGTCGGCGATGAGGAGCTTGGCGTGAGAACCGGTTCTAGGCATCGGCGGTCACGCGCATGGTCTCCTGCATAAAGCGGCACACATCGCACGCGGGGCCTGAGGCGGGCCGCTGATCCGACTGCGCCACTGCGACGGCGGCGCTGAAGAGCTCCGGCACGCGCTCGGGATGTGTCGGCACGACCAGCAGCTCCCCCCGAAACGGCAGACGGCCGTTGAAGCCGTCATCCTTCACCGCGAGGAAGAACGCAAAATAGGCAGCGGGCGCGGTGCGATACCCCAGACGCTGTAAGAGATAGGTATACACATCCATCTGCAACTGATACGACGGGTACACGGTGGCAGCCGCCGAGCCGGATGACTTGTAGTCGATAATCGCCAGCGACCCATCCGGAAACTCCAGCACATCATCCACCGCGCCAAAGAGCGTGTGGCCGGTGTCCGGGTCGGTCCAGCGCACGCCTTGAAAGTTGTTGCGCCATACCTCAAGCTTCGCCGTATCGCCGAATAATTTCGCCCTCAGGCCGTGGCCGGCCAGCAGCGGAGGCAGCGTGCCCTCGGCGCGATAGACGTCAAACTCCGCCTTGAGCAGGCGATCAATGGCGTTGTTGATCGCAAACGGCAAACTCTTCGGCGGCTTGACGCCGTGGCGCGCCTTCAACCAGAAACAGCGGGGACACTCGGTAAACTGCGAGAGTTGGTACCGCGAGAGCGTCAGACGTTGCTGGGCTGCGGCAGCTTTCGAGACTGGCATGCCGTCATTATACCAAGCGCCCAGGGCAAGCGATAGACTCCACTGCTGCGATCCCCTATAATGGGCGTTTCGTGAAATATTTCACAGATGGATACGGTCTTGTTTTATCTCGTCGCTGGCGCACTCCTGGTGGCCGCCCTCATGGTCGTCCTCAGCCGCCAGCCAATGACCAGCGTGCTCTCCCTCCTGGCCGCCATGGGCTGCCTGGCGTGCCTGTTCGTGCTGCTGGGCGCGTATTTCGCGGCCGCGTTGCAAGTGTTGCTCTACGCGGGAGCGGTGCTGGTGCTCTTTGTCTTCGCCATCATGCTGCTCAATCTCCAGCCGGAGGCTCTGGCTCGCGCGCGCGCCTTTACATGGCATGGGGTGGGCATCCTCGTCGCATCCGTGTTCTGCTTCCAATTGATTCGTCTGCTCGCACCAGCCGCTCCCCTATCGCCCTTGACCAGCGCCCCGGCGGCCGAGGGCACGGTGGCGGCCATCGGCCTGCGGCTGTTTTCGCGCTATCTGCTGCCGTTTGAGCTGACCTCCTTGATCATCTTGGCCGCCATCATCGCCGCTGTCACCCTCGCCAAGCAATCGCCACGTCGATCATGGTCACGCTGACTCACTATCTGGTGCTGAGCGCGATACTGTTTGCCATCGGACTGCTGGGCATCGTCACGCGGCGCAACGTGCTGATGATCTTGCTCTCCATCGAGTTAATGTTCAACGCGGCCAATCTTGCGTTTGTCGCGTATGGCCGGCAGTGGGGCGACCTGGCCGGGCAGATCAGCGTGTTGTTCGTCATCACCGTCGCGGCGGCAGAGGTGACGGTGGGGTTGGCGATCGCGATCCTGATGTCGCGCCATCTGAACACTCTGAATGCTGACGAAGTGAGCCTGCTCAAATGGTAACTCACCCCGTACCCTTCACCCTTGGCCCTTCACCCGCCTGCGCCTGGACGTTGTTGCTGAGTCCGCTGATTGCTGCAATAGGCATTTTGTTATTTGGCGTGGGGCGCAGGCGCTTCAGCGCGGCGCTGGCAGTGGGAGGACTGGCGCTGTCGTTTGGGTGCGCCCTGTGGCTGTTCCTGCAAGTCGTCGCCGGCCGTCTCGCCGTGCCGCATGAACTCTCCGTGTCGTGGATTGCCCTGCCCGATCTGTCCATTGCATTTGGGGTCCTGATCGATCCGTTGTCGTTGCTGATGGCGCTCGTGGTCACCGGAGTGGGCAGCGGCATCTTCCTCTATTCCACCGCCTACATGGCGGAAGATCCCGCCTACAGCCGCTACTTCGGGATGCTGTCGCTGTTTGCGTTTTCGATGCTCACCATCGTGCTCGCCACGAACTTTATCCAACTATTTCTCGGCTGGGAGCTGGTCGGGTTTTGTTCCTACATGCTGATCGGCCACTGGTATGCGAAATCCGCCGCCGCTGAAGCGGGCAAGAAGGCGTTCATGGTCAACCGCGTGGCGGACTTCGGCTTCCTCCTGGGCATCCTCATGCTGTGGGCGCTCTCCAGCCCGCTGCTTGGCGAGCGCACCTTCCATTTTCAGACGCTGCACCTGCGCATTCCGTTGATGCTCCAGACCGGCCTGCTCTCCCTGTCTGCGCTGACCCTCACCGGGCTGCTGCTCTTCTGCGGGCCGGTGGGCAAATCGGCGCAGTTTCCGCTGCATGTGTGGCTGCCCGATGCCATGGAAGGCCCCACGCCGGTGTCAGCGCTGATTCACGCCGCGACGATGGTCGCCGCGGGCGTCTACATGCTGTGCCGCACCTTTTGGCTGTTTGCCGAGCTGCCCGCGGTGCTGACCGTCGTGGCGTGGGTGGGCGGGGTAACCGCCGTGCTCTCCGCGACGATGGCGATGACGGAAATGGATCTCAAAAAAATCCTCGCGTATTCCACCCTCAGCCAACTGGGCTACATGGTGATGGCCGTCGGGTTGGGCGGGCCGATCACCGGCATGTATCATCTCACCACGCACGCATTTTTCAAAGCTCTGCTGTTCTTGGCGGCGGGCAGCGTGATCCACGGCACGCACGAGCAGGACATCCGCAAGCTAGGCGGGCTGTGGCATTCAATGCGGTGGACGTCGCTCTCGTTTCTCGTCGGCGGGTTGGCGTTGTGCGGCGCGCCGGGCCTGAGCGGCTTCTTCAGCAAGGATGAGATCCTCGTGCTGGCCCACGCGCGCAACCTGCCGCTGTATTGGCTGGCGACGCTGACGGCCGGCCTCACGGCGTTTTATATCGCCCGCGCCTGGTTCGTCGCCTTCACCGGCAACGCGCACGGCCATCCCGGCCACGAGTCGCCTCCGGTGATGCTCATTCCGCTGGTAGTCCTGAGCGCGCTCTCGATCATCGGCGGCTATCTGGGTCTGCCCCAGTTTCTGGGCCAAGAGCACATGGCGTTCCACTGGGAGGTCGCCGCGATCTCGCTGACCGTCGTCGCCACGGGGCTCGCCCTGGCCTGGCTGATGTACTACGGCAAGCGATTCCTTCAGCCTCAGCACGTGGTGCAGGCGCTGGCCCTGCCCTACACCTTTGTGCAGCGGCACTACTGGTTCGATGAGCTCTATGGCTGGTACGTGGCGTCGGTGCAGCAGAAAGTGGTGGCCGGCGCGTGCGCGTGGACCGAGCGGGTGGTGATCATCGGCGCCATGGTCAACGGCACCGCCTGGCTGACCCAGGCCGCCGGCCGCACGATGCGCCTGTGTCAGACCGGAAAAATTCAGACCTACGTGCTGGGGTTTCTGATCGGCGTCGTATGCCTGCTGTCTCTTCTATGGCCATTAACCCATTAGTCATCTTGCTCGCACCGGCGGTCGGAGCGCTGGCTATCCTGGCCGTGCCGCAGGGGCGCGACGCGCTGGTGCGGCGCATCGCCGTACTCGCCACCGGCGTCTCACTGTACGGGGCGATCGCCGTGGTGTTCACCTACGACCGCGCGCTCGCCGGCTATCAGCATGAAGTGCTGATTCCATGGGTCGCATCGCTCGGGATCGGGCTGCACCTGGGAGTGGACGGCATCAGCGCGGTGCTGGTGCTGCTGCATGCGCTGTGCGCCTTCACCGGCGTGCTGATTTCCTACGCGATCACACAGCGCGTGAAAGAGTATTATATCTTTTACCTTACGCTCATCACCGGCGTGTTCGGCGTGTTCCTCTCGCTGGATCTGTTTTTCTTCTACTTCTTCTACGAGATGGCCGTCATCCCCATGTATCCGCTGATCGGCATCTGGGGCAGCGATGTCAAGGAAGCCGGCGTCGTGCGCTTCACCAAAGAATACGCCGCGATGAAGCTGACGATCTACCTCACGCTCGGTGCGGTGGTCGCACTCACCGGCTTGTTGTGGCTCTACGTCAGCTCCGGGGCGAATACGTTTGACCTCGTCGCACTGCAGCGTCATTTCGACTCCGCCCCGCTGGACGCGTCTCTGCAGCGCACCCTCTTTCCGCTGCTGGCCATCGGCTTTGGCGTCATCGCGCCGATGTGGCCGCTGCATAGCTGGTCGCCGATCGGCCACGCGGCCGCGCCCTCTCCGGTGAGCATGCTGCACGCCGGCGTGCTGATGAAGCTCGGCTCGTACGCCATCCTACGGCTGGCGATCGGGCTGCTGCCCATCGGCGCGCAGACGTGGCTGCCATGGATCGCCGCGCTGTGCGTGATGAATATCATCTACGGCGGCTTCGTCGCGATGGCGCAAAAAGATTTGAAACTCATCATCGGCTACTCGTCGTCCAGCCACATGGGCTACGTGCTGCTGGGGTTGGCGTGCCTCACGCCGCTGGCCCTCAACGGCGCGGTGCTGCTGATGTTCGCGCACGGCCTGATGACCGCACTGTCGTTCGCGCTGGTAGGTCATGTGTATGATGAGACGCACACCCGCTATCTGCCGGAGCTGGGCGGTCTGGCGCATCAACTGCCGTTCATCGCCACCTGCGGAGTGATGGCGGCCATGGCCGCGAGCGGGCTGCCGGGTTTTGCAAATTTTGTGGCCGAACTGCTGATTTTCGCCGGCGCCTGGGACCGGTATCCGATCCAAACGATCTGCGGCGTCTTCGGCGTGGTCATCACGGCGGTCTACATGCTACGGTTCGTGCGGGGCACGTTTTTCGGCGAGCAGCAGGCGGCCTTCGCGCACGCGCATGATGCCCGCACGCCACTGGCCCGCCTGCCGTATCTCATGCTGATCGCCGCGTTGCTCTTCGTCGGCTGCTGGCCCGGCCCCATTCTGCGCACCATTGATACGAGCAGCCGCGCCCTCATCGCACGCGCGCAAGGAGCCTCGCGATGATATTTTCTCCGCTCGGTTTGCTCAGCACGGAACTGGTCGTGTGCGCCTGGATTCTCGTGATGCTCGCCGCCGATGTGCTGCTGCCATCTCCCCGCAAGCATGCGTTATGGGCGCTGGCCATGACGGGCGTGTTGCTGGCCGGAGTCGCGCTGGCGTGGGGCGTGCCGGTGGGCAGCCTGCTCTCGTTCCAGGGCATGTTCGTGGTGGACCGATTCGCCGCCTATTTCAAAGGGCTGTTCGTGCTCACCACCGCCGTCGTGATTATCATGACCCGAGCATTCCGCCGTCATCTGACGACGAACATCGGCGCGTTTTACATGCTGCTCTTCACGGCCCTGCTGGGCGCGCTGATCCTCGCCTCGGTCAACGACTTCTTGCTGCTGTTTCTCGGCCTCGAGCTGCTCACCTTCTCGCTCTATGTGATGGCCGCGTACCTGAAGACCGAGGCCCGCTCAATTGAAGCCGGCATGAAATATCTCATCCTCGGCTCGGTGTCGTCGGGATGCTTGGTCTACGGCATCGCCCTGCTCTACGGTTTTGCCGGCAGCACCAACTTCGTGCAGGTGCGCCAGGCCCTCGCCGCGGGTGCCGTGCCCTTGAGCGCGCAAGCGGGCGTGTTGCTGGTGCTCGCCGGGCTGGGCTTTAAGATCGCGATGGTGCCGTTTCACCTATGGGTGCCGGATGTGTATGAAGGCGCGCCCACGCCGGTGGTGGCGATGCTATCGGTGGGCTCAAAAATGGCCGGCGTCATCGCGCTGCTGCGCGTGCTGTACGCGGCGTGCTGGCCGCTCCACGGCCTGTGGGCGCCGCTGCTGGCGGTGCTCTCGGCCGCCACGATGCTCTACGGCAACCTGGGCGCCATCCCGCAGACGAACATCAAGCGGTTGCTGGGCTACTCCGCCATCGGCCACGCCGGCTATCTGCTGATGGGGCTCTCCACCGCCTCGCCCGCCGGCCTGGAAGCGGTGAGCTACTACCTGCTGGCGTACCTGTTTAGCAACTTGGCGGTGTTTCTCGTCGTGGTGGCAGCCTCGGATGCGATCGGCGGGGACGCGCTCAATGACTACAACGGCCTCTCCAAGCGCTCGCCGATGTTGGCCGCGGGAATGTTCGTCGGATTGCTGTCACTCGCCGGCGTGCCGCCGCTGGCAGGGTTTACAGGAAAGCTCCTGGTGCTCCTGGCCGCTGTGGCCAGCCAACGAGTGTGGCTGGTGGGAATCGGGGCGGTGAACGTCGCAATTTCGCTCTACTACTACCTGATGGTCGTCAAGCGAATGTATCTGGGCAAGCCTTCGTCCTCAGCGCCGATTACGGTTGACGCCATCACACAAGGCACGCTCGTCTTCCTGCTGCTGGGCATCTTCGCCATCGGCATGGTCCAAGGCCCCTTCCTCAAGACCATCTCCCTGCTCTTCCAGCCATAAGCGAGTTTTCTCGCAGACATTTTGTAGCTACATCTATATGCTCTTTGCATACAATTGTATGCAAAGCACCAACAGCGTGGTAGATTTGTGAGAGCTGAAAGAACTTCAGAACGTGGTTGAAAGGAGAAAAGATGAAATCCTTCGCGCGTGGAATACACGCTTCAAGCGTTGAAGAGGAAGGCGTACCAGACCTCATCGGAGCAAGTCTAACGGCGTCTTATGTGGGCGTGAGGGTTCCGTCTTCGGTCACGCAGTTCGATCGAATCAGGAACGAGAACGCAGGCGGGTGATTCGCTCTTCCAAGCGCTTCAATTGCTCCTCGTAGCCCTTCTGCTGTTGCATCCACGTCTTCAATTTTTCCAACACCTCAAGAGCCTGGTCAGGCTCTCCAAGTTTTTCATGCAGATCAGCGAGGCGCTGATCTAGAAACTGGTTCACGTAGTCCCTTCCATACGCCTTGAGGTAATATTCCTTCGCTCTCTGATAATTCCCGTTCTCCTCATAAGCGCCCCCAACGTCATAGCTCGCCTTGGACAGGTTGTAGTTGAAATTCCAATGACCTGCATCGCCCTTCTGCAACTCAAACATCTTCGCCAGCAGAACGTCGGCTTCGCTTTGGCGGCTGCTTCTCAGCCACAGCCTTGCCAGCATTCTGGCTGCCTCCCAGAAGGAAGGGTCCAATTGAAGACAATCCTGAAAGGTTGTTTCGGCCTCCCGCAATTGACCGGCCTGTTCATATACCCGCGCCAAGTCAAAACGCAACCACATTCTCACATCACTCTGCCAGCCACCTTCAGGTGCGACGCTTCCTGAAATTGGATTTTGACGGATACCTTCTTGCAGCGTGGCGATGGCGTTCGGGTAATCTTCTTGCTGTCTATACGCATTGGCCAACCCACGGTATGCTTCAGCCATCTGTGGATCAAGTGCAATGACGCGCTTGAATGTGGCAATCGCTGGTTCATGCGATCCCTGCGTCTGCGAGGCCTTATTGGGCAATGCCTTCGCACGTCTCAGTAGCCGTACAGGATCGTTACCAGGGTCTTCGATCGCCACGTATTCAACGTTTCCATCAGACAGGCGAAATTTCAGTTGGTCCTCGTTCCACAATGTTACCGCCATCACGGCAGTATGGTCTGCGCTTTCTCCCAACTTCCATTCGAGAGGAGACGTTCGCCAGTGTCGAGAAGACATGCTGCGCCCAACAAGTTTCAGCAACTCTGGCGATAGCATCTGCTCAAGTGTATGCCTCCATCGAACGCTTCCTGAACGGTCATACAGCACTACGACCTGACCATAGCCCATGTTATGCCAGTTATCAAAAGCGATGAGTGAGCCATCATCCAGCAGGATCGCTTCCACAGGCGCAACGGGGTTGAGAAGTGCGAAGGTGCGTTCGCTCTCCGGTGCAGGTCCCGTGAGCACGGCTTCCGCGTATTTCCCTTTCTCTGCTCCTGCAAACCCAACCGTATCCCCCACGCTCTTGCCAGGTATAACGCGGACGTGGTAAAGACCGTTGGGAGAATGGTAGATTTGCTCTTGGGCACTAACCCAACTATCTGCGTGAGCAGATTGCATGAGGGGCAATAGCTGGAATAACATACCAATCTGAAGAACGATCGTCAGGCGTCTCATCCTACACCAGGCCCTATGGGTGAGTCCATTACCCAGCACTCTCATCAGGCAAGTATACCACTTCATTGGACATCACCGGGGACACGTTCCTCATTCGGACGTCGGTCCCATCATCAGGGTGGAAATGGGGGGCGGGCAATTCCGGTGACATAATACTTATCTCGCGGCGACCACGGCAGGCCGTGGTCCGAGGCGACATCGGCGCAGCACGCGGCCCGTGGAGACGCTCCAGTTGCGCCACGAACGGTTCCCCGCCAAGGGGACAGCAGACAGGCTGTTCCTCGCTGAACCGCTTCTTCTGAGTATAGATCACATAATATGATCTTATTATGTGGTCAACATCACATAAAAAGCCGATAAGGCTTGACAAGACTCACATATTGGTGGATCATGGAGGCCATGAAACGGGATGCGTATCAAAGTCTCCTCTCTTGGAAGGCATCGGAAAGGCGTAAGCCCTTACTCCTTAAAGGAGCAAGACAGACCGGCAAAACCTACCTCCTTCTGGAATTTGGAAAAAAGGAGTATGAGCAAGTCCATTATTTTAATTTCGAAGAAATCTCCCAACTCGGCCAGTTCTTTGAAAAAAACTTAGATCCCCGAAGGATCCTTTCGGATCTTGGGATTTATTCCAAGGCGCAGATTCGCCCCCAGCGGGATCTCATTATTTTCGATGAGATCCAGACCTCGAACGCTGCGCTCAATTCGTTGAAATATTTCCAAGAGAAGGCCCCGGAATATCACCTCGCCGCAGCCGGCTCCCTTCTTGGTGTCAAACTCTCTTCACCAGGATCTTTTCCCGTCGGGAAAGTCAATTTCCTGGACCTCCATCCCCTAACCTTTCTGGAGTTTCTTGAGGCGTTGGGAGCATCGCGCTACCGGAAGGTGTTGGAGGACACTGAGGAGCTTCGCCCCTACCCTAAACCCTTTCACGAGGAACTGATCGACCTCCTCCATCAGTATTATTTTGTGGGGGGAATGCCCGAGGCGGTGACATGTTACGCCGAGAAGCGGGATCCTCAAGAAGTCCGTCAAATCCAACGCGAGGTGATTGATTCGTATGTGTTGGATTTTGCCAAACATGCGCCCACCTCCGACATCCCGAAGCTCACCATGATGTGGGATTCTCTTCCCTCACATTTAGCGCGGGAAAATAGAAAGTTCATTTTTTCAGCGGTCAAGAAAGGGGCCCGGGCAAGGGAGTATGAGAATGCGTTGGTGTGGCTTCAAGATGCGGGATTGATTCACCGAGCGAGTGCAGTCCAGAAAAGCCAATTTCCTCTCAAACATTATGCCGACCGAAGCTGTTTTAAGGTGTATGTTCTCGACGTGGGCCTGTTGGGGGCGATGGCCCAAACGCCAACGACGGCCATCGTCGAACGTTACCGGCTCTTTGAAGAATACAAAGGGGCCCTCGCAGAAAACTATGTGGCCCAGCAGCTTATTGCCTTGTTGGAGCGTGATGAGCTTTATTATTGGCGGAGCGAAGGAGGAAAGGCAGAAATCGATTTTTTGCTTGAGCGTGCGGACCACATCTACCCCCTTGAGGTCAAGTCGGGGATCCATCCGCGAAGCCGAAGCCTTCGCTCCTACGCCAACCAATTTTCCCCCGACCTACTCCTTCGATCGAATCTCCTGAATCTCAAACGGGACGCCAAGACTTGCAACCTTCCGCTCTATGCCGTTTCGCTCCTCAGAAAACCGAGGGGTCTCTTTCTCAAGTAATTCTTGGATGTTGCCAAGGAGGGTTTTTGGTTCGAAGGGTTTGGTGAGACAGACATCTCCGCCGTGGGCATCGTCCAAGGCCCCTTCCTCAAGACGATCACGCTCCTGTTCCGCCCCTGAGCGTGCTCTCTCGCAGACATTTTTTGATTGCACCTGTATGCTATTTGCATACAATTGTATGCGAAGCACCAGCAGCGTGATAGACTAGCTATAGTAAGGTGTTTGATCTACACCGTTATGGCAATTTCACCACTCCCCAGACGCGTCACCTACAAGAGCCGGACACGAAAACACCCTCCACACAGAGGTCGGATACCAAAGAGGAAAGAAGTGTGGGTTGACCAGCTTGGGACACCCGAGGGCGATTACCGAAAGTTCGTTCAGCTCATCGAATGGGATGATGGCGGAGAGGACGAAGTCCGCTTTGGCTATTACGTTAAGGATTCTCACAAGGGTGAGGAGGACTGGCGTTTCGGAGGGCAGAACACATTTACTCTCCCTACAGGTTTGGCTCGGAAGTTGATCCAGAAGGCGATGGAGTCCGGAATCCTATAGCAACGGACGTCGGAACTTCCGGGGACACGTTCCTCATTCGGACGCCGGTCCCATCATCAGGGTGGAAATGGGGGGCGGGGGAAGGACTGGAGAGGTTGATCGATTGGAGTGCTTCGTGTATACTTATCTCTGAGATGATAAAGATCGAATTCACGTCGCTGATTTTTAAGGAAGGACCCGCTTTCGTCAGCTACTGCCCAGAATTGAGGGTGACTAGCTGTGGCGATACGGTGGAGGAGGCCCGGGAACGCTTGCCGGAGGCCGTCCGCCTTTTCCTCGAAGAAAGCCAGCGGATGGGCACCCTGCAGGATATTCTCCGGGAAGAGGGGTTCGTGCCGACAGACCCAGGAGAGGGAAGTTGGAGCCCCCCGCCGCTCATCGCGACCGAGCACATGCAGTTGGCCTTCTAAAACTCCCGCGTCCTTCACGTGCCCCGGATCACACCGCTTCCGTACCAACACCTATGCCGAGTGTTTGAACTCGCCGGCTTCCAGTTGGTCCGTGAAGAAGGTGACCATCGTATCTACACCAAACCTGGGATTCAACGTCCTATTGTCATCCCGTGCTATCGGGCCGTTCCGGTCTTCATCATCATGAACAACCTGCGTACCGCTGGAATCTCCCGCCAAGAGTACTTCGCGCTCCTGGAAAAAGCCTAAAAGATCGACTTACCCTGTTTCATCGCCGAGTCTCCTGGATAAACCGCACCAGCCGCACCACGAACGACGGCGGCAGCCAGCGCGCCAGATGGGCCAGCATGGCATTGCGCCACCCTGGAATGACAACGGCTTGACCCCGCATCAGGCCGCAGAAGCCTGCGCGCGCCACCGCCTCAGCGGACATTGTTCCTCCATGGAAGACCCGCGTGCCGACCACGCCAGCCCGCGCGGAAAATTTAGTGGCCGTCGGCCCCGGGCACAAGGCGGTGACGGTCACACCCGTGCCGCGTAGATCATTGGCGAGTGCTTGCGAAAATGAGACGACGTACGCTTTGCTTGCATAGTAGACGGCCATCAACGGCCCAGGCTGAAAGGCGGCGGTCGAGGCGACGTTCAAGATGCGTCCGCGGCGCCGCTGGATCATGCCTGGCAGCAGCAGCCGCGTTAAGTGCGTCAGGGCGGTGATGTTCACCTGGATCATCCCCAGCTCCTGCGCCGGATCGCTGTCGGCGAACTTCCCGTACGTGCCGAACCCGGCGTTGTTCACCAACACGTCCACCGTAATGCCGTCTTGCGCTAACGCCCTGACGATCGCTTCAGGCGCTGAGGGCTGAGCCAGATCGTAGACAAGCGGCGTGACGGAGAGGCGATAGGTGCGCGACCACTCCTCGGAAATCCGACGCAGCACGTCCGCGCTGCGCGCCACCAGCACGAGATGGTAGCCGGCCTGTGCGAATTGCTTCGCCAGCTCGTAGCCGATCCCGCTGGAAGCGCCCGTAATCAGGGCGGTGCGGGCCGGTGCGGTCATGCGTTAAGCTTACGAAAGTCCTCAAGCTCGCGCTGGATGAACTTCTTTGGCGGGGCGCCGGGCTGTTGGCTGCCCGGGTTAAGCAGCTCGGTCATATCGAGCCACATGCCATCGCGCGAGGTCGCGGCGATGTCGTGGCGCTGCGTGTCCATGCGGATCGCATCCTCGGGACACACCTCGACACAGTAGCCGCAGTAGACGCACTTGCCCAGGTCGATGTCGAAGCTCTTCGCGTATTTCTCGATGTTGGGATCGGGGTGCTCCCCCGGCGTGATGTAGATGCACTTGGCCGGGCACACCGTCTCGCACAGCATGCAGGCCACGCAGCGCGGCGTGCCGTCGCCGCGCTGCATCAAGCGATGGCGCGTGCGAAGCCGAGGCGAAGTCGCGCGCTGCTGGTCAGGATATTGGATCGTCACCGAGGCGGGATGATCGCGGAACAACCCCAGGCGGTGCGCGATGTGCAGCCCCAAGTTGCGCCAGAAATGGACCGAGGTGATCCACAGCCCCTGCGCAATCGCGGGCAGGTAGAGGCGCTCCCAGAACGACAGCGCCCGGCGCGTGTGCGCTGCCCGAATCCGATGCAGAAACTGCTCTCCCAACGCGCTCATCGAATCAGCACCCTGGCCAACCCTGTCACGCCGACATTCGCCAGCGACAGTGGAAAGAGCGCTTTCCATCCCAGCCGCATGAGCTGGTCATAGCGGAATCGCGGCAGCGTCCAGCGAATCGCCATGAACAGCCATAGAAAACCCGCCACCTTCACCGTAAACGCCAGCATGCCCAGCACCGCCATCATGTTCTGCGGATAGGCCTCCGGCGCGAGCCACGGAATCTGCCAGCCGCCGAAAAACAGCACGGTGGTCAGGGCCGCCACCAGCACCGTTTCGACAAAATCGGTGAGAAAAAAGAGGCCGAACTTCATGCCGCTGTATTCGGTGAAATAGCCGATGATCTCCGGCTCGCCCTCAGGCAGGTCAAACGGCACGCGCTTGGTTTCAGCCAGTGCCGCCGTCATGAACAGGAGGCAGCCCAGCGGCTGCGTGACCACCCCCCACGCCGGCAGCCACCCCCCGAGCAGCGCGCCCTGCTGGCGAATGATGGACTGCAGATCGAGCGTGCCGTACCAGATCACCGTGCCCACAAGCGACACGCCCAGCGCAATCTCATACGCGAACATCTGCGACGCCGCCCGCAGCCCGCCCAGCGCCGTCAAATTGCTGCCGGAGGCCATGCCCGCGAGGATGACCCCGTAGATGCCGATGGAGGCCAGCGCGAGCACCACCAGCAGCCCCGCATCGATGTGCGCCACTTGCAATTCAATCACCCGGCCGCCCAGCACCAGGTGATCGCCGAACGGAATGGCGGCGAATGCGATCAGCGCAAAGAACACTGAAATCCACGGGGCGAGCCAATGCAGCACGCGATGGCCGGTCTCCGGCACGATATCTTCTTTGGTCAGTAATTTGATCACGTCGGCCAGCGGATGCAGCAGCCCCAGCCCGCCGATTTTACGTAAGACCCAATTCATCGGGGCGGCCCACCGCCACGGCAGCACAAAGTACGCACGGTTCGCACCAACCCGATCCTGCATGAGCGCGCTCTGCTTGCGCTCCACCCATGTCTGAATGCCGGCCAGATTCAACACCATAAACAGCATGGCCCCGGCGAGTGCGAGCTTGATGAGCAGGTCAGTGACCATGCAGCATCGCCCCCTGGTCGCCGATGGTCTCGTAACTCAGCCCTGTGAACGCCGGCTCATGCGCCGCCAGCTCCTTGAAGATCGCTTGCGAGTCGGCAAACGGCAGTGTTGCGCCGAGCCGCGCACCCAGCTCCACCAAAATCTGCCAATCGCCTTTCGCATCCCCCAGCGGAGGACACGCCGGGCGAATCCGCTGCACGCGGCCCTGCACGTTGGTAAACGTCCCATCCTTTTCCGCATACACGGCACTGGGCAGCACCAGATGCGCCAGCGGCACTGTCGGGTTGCTGTTGGAACCTTGCAGGATGAACAGACGCAGACACTCCGAGGCTTGCTGAATCAGCGCGTGGCCATGCCGATTCACCAGATCGTGGCCGAAGACGTAGAGCACGTCTAATTCATTGCGGGCAGCCTGCTGCAACAGCGCCGCGCCATCAAACGACAACTCCAGCGCCTGCGCCCCGCGCGTGTTGGGTGATTTATCCGCTTTCATCAACAGCGAGTCGCTGCGTCCGGCGGGTGCTGCCTGCACCGCCACGCGCCGAATGTCCAGCGCCGCGCACCACCGCTTGGCCACGTACAAATCTTCGTTCGTCAACTGCGTGGAGAGCAGCACGCCCACGCGATCCATGCGCTGGGCTTGCTGCAGTGACTTCAACGTCTCGACGATCAGGGCCAGCGCCTCGTCCCAGTGCGCGGCGCGCAGCGCGCCCCGTTCGTTGCGCTGCACCTGCGTGAGGCGATCCTGATCGATGGCATGGTACGCATAGCGGCCCTCGTCGCACATCCACCATTGGTTCACATCGGGATTGTGCCGGGGCTTCAAGCGCATCACGCGCTCGCCCTTCGCGATATGGGGCCGCTGCTCGCGTTCGCGATTATCGTGGATCTCGATGTTGCAGCCCATCGAGCAGCCCGGGCACACCGATGGGGTCGTGCCCAAATACCACACGCGGCACTTGAAGCGAAAGTCGCGGTCGGTCAACGCCCCCACCGGGCAGATGTCCACCGTGCAGCCGGAGTAATCGTTGTCCACCTGCTTGCCCGGGGCCACGCCGATTTCGGAGTGGTCGCCGCGATTGAAGATGCCGAACTCCGAGGTCTTGGTGATCTCATCGCAGAACCGCACGCAGCGCGAGCACAGGATGCACCGCTCCGCATCGAGCATCACCTTCGGGCCGACGGGCACCGCCTTCTCTTTTTTTATCTTCTGTTCGTTAAACTTGGGATCGTACAAGCCGTATTCCATGTAATAGTCTTGCAGCCAGCACTCGCCGGCCTGGTCGCACACCGGGCAGTCGAGCGGATGGTTGGCCAGCAAAAATTCGAGCACCGCTTTGCGGCCGGCCAGCGCTTTGTCCGTCGCGGTCTTCACCACCATGCCCTCGACGGCCTGGGTATAGCACGAAATTTGCAGCTTGGGCATGCCTTCGATTTCAACGAGGCAAATGCGGCAGTTGCCCGCGATCGACAAGCCCGGGTGGTAGCAGTAAAACGGCACCGGGCGTTGCGCCTTCTCGCACGCCTGCAGGACGATCGTGCCCTGCGGCACCGTCACCGACTTGCCGTCAACGGTCAGCATGACCTGCTTCGATTCAGCCATTCAGATTGCAGCGCCCCTCGCGAATGTGATGGTCGAATTCGTCGCGGAATTTCGTCACGTAGCTTTGCACCGGCCAGGCGGCTGCGTCGGCGAACACGCAAATGGTGCGCCCTTCCATGTTGCCGGCGATGGTCAGCACGTTCTCCAGGTCTTTCGGACGGCCCTGCCCCTGCGCGATGCGCGCGATGATCTTGTGCACCCATCCGGTGCCTTCGCGGCAAGGCGAGCATTGGCCGCACGATTCATGCGCAAAGAATTTGGACGCGGTGTAGAGCGCTTGCACCATGCACGTCGACTCATCCATCACGATGACGCCGGCCGAGCCGGCCATGGTACCGGCGGCCAGGAGCGAATCAAAATCCATGCGCACATCAATCTCATCCGCGCGCAGAATCTTGGCCGAAATGCCACCCGGCACGACCGCTTTCAGCGTACGGCCATTCGGCACGCCGCCGGCGTAGTCGAAGATCAGCTCGCGCAGCGTCACGCCGTGCGACGCCTCATACAGGCCGGGCCGCGCCACGTGCCCGCTGAGGCTGAACAGCCGTGTGCCGCCCGTTTTACCGTAGCCAAGCTTCGCAAACCAGTCCCCGCCGTTGCGCAGGATCGTCGGCACCATCGCCAGTGTCTCGACGTTGTTGATCACCGTCGGGCAGCCGAACAGCCCGCTGATCGCCGGAAACGGCGGCTTCAGGCGCGGAAACCCTTTCTTGCCCTCCAGCGATTCCAGCAGCGCCGTTTCTTCGCCGCAGATGTAGGCGCCGGCCCCTGGATGAAGCACGATTGCTAACGCATAATCGGCATTAAACATGCGCTGCCCGATAAACCCGTAGCGCCTTGCTTCGTCGATGGCGCGCGCGAGCACCTGCGCGGGATACACATACTCCCCGCGCAGATAGATGTAGGCTTTATGGCAGCCGGTGGCATACGCGGCGAGGATGATGCCTTCCAGCAGCCGATGCGGATCGCGCTCGATGAGGTAGCGATCCTTGAACGTGCCCGGCTCGCCCTCATCCGCGTTGACGACCAGGTATTTCGGCTTCGCGCTTTCTTTCGGAATAAAACTCCACTTCTTGCCCGTCGGAAACCCGGCCCCTCCGAGCCCGCGCAGGTTCGACTTGGTGACTTCGGCGATCACCTGATCCGGCGTGAGCTCGGTGAGCGCCTTGCGCGCCATCTGATAGCCGCCGTCGCGCACGTACGTTTCGATCAGATGCGAATCTTTTTCGTTGAAGCGAGCCGACACCACCGGCTCGGCCAATTTCGGTGCGCCGCCGACCGAGCCGGTACCCTCCTCGCTGGCGAGAGAGTGCCGCGCGCCGCGGGGCGCGCCGCTAAAGATCGCGAGCGATGGCCCGAGCTGGTCAGGATTCGCGAGCACGTGCTCCATCACCTGCGGTGTGATAGGGCCGACGTAGGTGTCGTTAACCTGCATCATCGGGGCCAGCTCGCAGGCGCAGAGGCACTCCACCGTCGAGAGCGTGAAGCGGCCATCCGGCGTGGTCTGGCCCGGTGCGATGCCCAGCCGTTTCGAGAACTCCTCGACGCACAGGCTCGCACCCTTCAGGCTGCACGAGAGGTTCGTGCACACTTGAATATGGGTTCGGCCGATCGGTGCTTGTCGAAACAAGGTGTAAAACGTCACGACCTCATGCACATGCGCCAGGGGAACGCCAAGCAGTTCCCCCACCCACGCCTCGCCCTCCGGCGAGATAAACCCCGCCTGCTGCTGCACCAGATGCAGGATGGGCAGGATCGCCGCCTGCTTGCACTCATAGCGGGCGACGATCGCCTCCGCCTCCGCCCGCAACCCGTCCAAGTTGATAGATTTGCTATGGACTATGGACTGTGGACTATGGACTGTGGTGGGCATACTCACCGATCCAGCTCCCCGCCGATCATGTTCACCGAGCCGAAGGTCGGCACCATGTCGGCCAGCATGTCCCCCACGAGCATCTTCGACAGCGCGCCCATGATCGTAAAGCACGGCGGCCGCACGCGCACGCGCCAGGGGCGCTCACTGCCGTCGCTAACGACGTAAAACCCCAGCTCGCCGTTGGCCCCCTCCACCGCCGCGTAGGCTTCGCCTTTCGGCGGCCGGATGCCATGGCCCATCATCACCAGCTTAAAATGGTGCATCAGCCCTTCGATGTTGCCGTAGGTGTCTTCCTTGGGCGGCAGCGCGGCGCGCTTCTCCGGCGCCAGGATGGCGCGATGGAATCGTTTGGTGGATCCCTCCAGCGTCGGGTCGGTTTCCACCTCCACCGATTTCAACCCCGCCGTATGGCCCAGCTTCGCCTCATCCACCATGTCGGCAGCGGGCAGCACCTTGCCCTCCTGGTTCACCTGGATCGGCCCGGCCGGCATCTCGCGCAGCGCTTGCTCAACGATGCGCATGCTCTGTTCCATCTCCTCCATGCGTACCAGGTAGCGATCGTAGTTGTCGCCGTGCTCGCCGGTGGGCACGTCAAATGTCATGCGGTCGTACACACAATACGGCTGCGCTTTACGCACGTCGTAGTTCACGCCTGTCGAGCGCAAAAACGGCCCGGTGATGCTGTAGGCAATCGCCTCCGCCTTTGAGATGACGCCGGTGTTCTGCATCCGATCCACGAAGATGCGGTTGCGGGTCAGCAGCGTGTCGCACTCAAGCAGCACGCGGCGCACCTCCTCCAGCGCCTTCATCGTGCGCGCGGCGAATCCCTCGGGCAGATCGGCCTTCACGCCGCCGATGCGGCCGTAGGAGATGGTGAGGCGGGCGCCGGTGACCGCCTCGACCAGTTCCCAGATCCACTCGCGCGCTTTCATCATATAGAGGAAGACGGTGAACGCGCCCAGCTCCATCGCCGAGGCGCCCACGCACGTCAGATGATCGGACACGCGCGAGAGCTCGCTCATGATCACGCGGATGTACTGGCACCGCTCGGGCGCCTGAATGCCCATGAGCTTCTCCACCGCCAGGCAGTAGCCGAAGTTGTTGATCAGCGGCGACACATAGTTGAGCCGGTCGCTGTAGGGCATCGCGTTGTTATACGGGCCTTCCTCGCACATCTTCTCGAACCCGCGATGCAGATAGCCGATCTCCACATCGGCGCTGATCACGCGCTCGCCGTCGAGCTCCGTGATGATCTGCACGATGCCGTGCATCGCCGGGTGCGACGGCCCGACGTTGAGGAACATGTGACGCGTTTCGGTGGCAGTCGCTGTCTCCATCGTCAGTTCAGAGGTCCGATCAGCGGTTGGCGTTTGTTGACCACGTAGTCTTTGCGAAGCGGATGGCCTTCGAACGGCTCATACAGCATGATGCGCTTGAGATTCGGATGGCCGGTGAAGCGGATGCCGAACAGATCCCACACCTCGCGCTCAAACCAGTCGGCCGCCGGCCACACGTCGGCCACCGAGTCTACCACCGCCTCGGCCTCGACCAGCGGCACCTTCAGCCGCACGCGATGGTTGTGGGCCGGCGAATAGAGATGATCGACGACCTCAAATCGATACTCTTCACCGACGCGACGAGACCAGATTTCCGTGGTCGGGGCGGGCGTCATGAAGTACGGCAAGGGTGACGGGGTCGTCATCGTCGGCGCGCTGCCTCGGCGCTTCTTCCCAAAATCCAGGTAGTCCACGCAGGAGAGATCCATCAGCATCGTGCATGCGGCGTGCGGATCATCGCGCAAGAACTGGCACACCTCGCGCAGCCCGTCCCGCTTCAGGAGCACCGTGTCATCGCCCCGATAGGCGTGCGTGGCCATCACCCACTGCGGAAACCGCTCGTTCACGAGGGCTGAAAGCGACAAGGCATTCCCCATTTTTTTCCTATCCGCTATCCGCTCCACGCTATCCGCTGGTTCTTACAGATGCGCGTCCGGCTGGTGGGCCGCGTGCAGCTCGGGAGGCCGCGCCGATGGGCCGATGGAGCGATTCGCCCATTCGCCGCGCTGGATCTTCTCTTGCAGCTTCATCAAGCCATCGATCACGTTTTCCGGCCGCGGCGGGCAGCCGGGAATATAGATATCGACCGGGATGATGGTGTCGATGCCCATCACCGTCGCATAGTTGTCATAAAACCCGCCGGTGCAGGTGCACACGCCAAACGCCACCACCCACTTCGGCTCCGCCATTTGATCGTAGACGCGCTTGAGGATGGGTGCCAGTTTATGGCTGACGGTACCGACCACAAACAGCACATCGGCCTGCCGGGGCGAGAAGCGCGGAAAGCCGGCGCCGAACCGATCCACGTCGTAGTGGGAACAGGCCGTGGCCATATATTCCATCCCGCAGCAGGCGGTGACAAACGGATACTGGAAAATGGAAAACTTGCGCGCCCAGCCCAAGGCCGCATCCACCTTCGTCGTCATCCAGTTCAGCTTGGATACGTCAACAGCAGCCATTTCCTATCCGCTATACGCTATTCGCTACACGCTATTCCTACCGCTCCCACTCCAGCGCGCCATGCGTCCACGCGTAGATGAAGCCCGCGATGACAATCACCAGAAACAGCGCCATATCCACCAGGCCCACCCAGCCCAGCTCCTTCAGCACCACCGCCCACGGCAACAAAAAGACCAACTCCACATCGAAGACGACGAACAGCATCGCCATCACATAGAAGTGGATCGGCAGCCGCCCCGCCGGCAGGGCGACGGGGTCCACCCCGCATTCAAACGGCTGGGTCTTCACGGCGTTCGGTTTTCTTATCCCTAAGAAACGGTTAGCCGCCCAGATGATAAGAGTCACACCTGCCAAGACCCCTAGCACCAAGGCCGCTAAGATGAGGAGACCTATGTACTCAATTTGCTCGTTCATCACCGTTGGAAAGTTTGTGATTTTTTTCACACACGAGGCGAAAAGTATAGCACGCTGGCAGGTTGCGGCGCAACGATTTTCGAGCTTCTCCCTGATTCGACGGTAGTTGAAAGAACCGCTCCGTTATGATATACTTACTAAGTAAGACAAAGTAACTAATTTAGAATGACACCATGCGCGTGACGAGAACGTGGACCATTTCCCTGCCGCCACAGATGAGCGCGCAAGCGCACCAACTCGCCAAACAGGAACATCGGACGAAAAGCGAGCTCGTTCGTGAGGCGCTGCGATTCTACTTCTCCGCTCGCGGAAGACTGCCCGCACCGAGTGCCGGCGAATGCCTGAGCCGCGTGGGAGAGCTGGCCGACATCTATCGTCAACGGTATCCGGCGCGCCGGCCCAATGAAGCGGAACTGCGCCGCTCCTTTCGTGGCATCCGGCGCCTGCACGATCGCCTCAAGCACCTTTCCTCATGAACGCCCTTGAGCAGGCTGTGGGCCTGATGGCCCGTGTGCTTGAAGAGCAGCACGTACCGTATATGCTGATCGGCGGCATTGCGAATTTGGTCTGGGGCGAACCCCGCGCGACCCTGGATGTGGAGGCGTCTCTTCTCGTGGAAGACACGGAATGGCCTCACCTCATCGACGCGTTGCGTCGAACGTTCCGGATCGTGCCCAAGCACCCCCTCGCATTTCTTCGAGACACGCATGTCTTGCCCATTGAGACAGCAGAGGGTATCCGCATCGACCTGATTTGGGCGCGACTGCCCTACGAGCAGAAAGCGATTGCGCGTGCGAGGATGGAAGAGGTGGCTGGACAACGGGTCCGCGTGTGCCGGCCTGAAGACCTGGTGATTCACAAAATTATTTCCGACCGCTCCAAAGATCGAGAGGACGTGCGCGCGATTATCCGCCAGCAGGGCTCCCGCCTCGACCGCCCATATCTCACGCAGGCGGTTCGCAAACTCTCCCGTGCGCTCGATCAACCCGACCTGCTGACCTTCTTGCGCGCCTGCTTCCGAAAAAAATAATCGACGTATCACACATCGCCGGCGGAGGCATCCAGACTCTCCACCGTCCGCTCGACCTGATCGGTCCCCCCGAGCGCGGCGGGAGTCGGCCCCGGCAGCGGCAGCATCGGCGCCGGTGACGTCGTCGGCCCGGCCGGCGGCGGTTCCGACGACGCCTCAATGACATGGCGAATGATGCGCAGCGTCTGTGTCAGATAGGCTAAACGTCTCCGGTCCGCAGGTCTCGGGCTGGTAACCACCCAACCAATACTCATCAGCACGCGCTGCGCATTTTGATCCACCGCAGCTAATAACCACGGCTGCTCGGTCCAGGCAATGCGCCAATGTGTTTCCTCCTCAAATTTCCTCGCGATGCGCAGGAGCGCATCGTCAAATGTCGTCTGCCGAGGATGGGCGAGGTATCGCTTGGCGTTACGGACGACCGCCCAGCCATCACGCGCTTCGCGGTCATGCGGGACTGCGAATGCAAACCATGAAAGCAGGAACATGCCACTACCGACGATGGCCCCCGCTGTGAACGGTCGGCCCCAAGGAAAAGACGTTGAACACGAGAGGGCAAACCCCATAGCCGCACCCAAGAATATTCCTATCCCCACAGCTACCAGTGCGCCCAACAGGGCTAAGAGTTGATGATCGGAATAGGTCAGCGGAATGTGGAAGACCTTGCTCCCACTCCAAGAATCAAAGATAGTATGCTCCAGGCTCCGCTGCCATGATACGGCTGGAAATGATGGCTGGTACGAATCGATAGACGGCTGCCAGGGCTGCTTCCCCGGCTCCTGCGCAGCCGCCTCGGCTAAGCGCTCACGCTTTACATATTGCGATGCGGCCCATCGCACGCGCCAGCGACGACTCACGATGACAGCTGCGGCCAGCGCGCCCGCGCCCAGGGCGACCCCCAGCCACGGGCCGACCACGCGCAGCGCGCCGTGGCCACCAACCTCGCGAAGATTCTCTCCCGCCAGCGCCGGTGCGACGGCGTGGAGCAGCGGGGCGGCGAGGTGGAGGGCGAAAAAGACGAGGGCGGCGCGGGCGAGCGGCGTGGCGCGCGTGGCAATCGGGTGAGTGCGCGCAACCAGTTCCTCCTGGATCTGTCCATCCGTATCGACGGGATCGTGGGCCGCAGCGGGGGCGCGGAGGGTGGAGGAATCGACGAGCTGGGCGGCGGAGGCCGGCAGCGCTTGCCCCTCGGCCAATGGCCTCGGGGTTCCTCGCCGAGAGATCCCGAGCGCAGGCGAGGGAAAAGCCAGCGCGCCGGCGAGCACTAGAGACAGTAACCGAGTGAAGTAATTCATCGTCATCGCGAGAGCCTTTTTGGAAGGCTTTTAGACTAGCAGGAATCACCGTCGACGGCAAGAGGCAGAAAATTACGCAAGAGTACGCAATCTTAATCAACACTAAGCCCACCTCGATGGAAGTGTTGACAAAGCATGTACAATGTGCATATACTCTCTCATGGAGCACTACCGCTGGGATCCGGAGAAGAACAAGTGGCTGCTCCGAGAGTGCGGGGTCTCCTTTGCAGACATTGTGTGGCACATCGCGCAGGGACATCTCTTGGATGTCCTCGTGTCCGAGGCGCCCAAGTATCGAGGTCAGAAACAGCTCGTCGTCGAGGTCAACGGCTATGCCTATCTGGTTCCCTGCGTGGAAGAAGGCGACATGCTCTTCTTGAAAACCATCATTCCGAGTCGAAAATTAACCAAACGCTATCTACGAAAAGGAGGACGCAGTGATGAAACCACTGGAGAAAGACGAGCGTGAGCTGCTGGCGTCAGTGGAGCGAGGAGCCTGGCGATCTGCGCTCCCACGCAAAACCGTCTCGACACGGTATGTGCGCGCCGCTCGGAACACCCTGAGGAAGGATCAACGGGTGAATATCCGTATTTCCCAACCGGATCTGGAGGGGGTGCAAACGAAGGCGTTCGAGGAAGGCATCCCCTACCAAACCCTGATTACCAGCATTCTCCATAAGTACGTCGCTGGACGCCTGGTCTCGAAACGCTAGACAGGATTGATGAGAAACTTTCGAGCGGTGCCAGCGCCTCACACTCCGCGGTCGCCACAGAGCCTGAAGCGGTTCATCGGCTACGTGCGGCCCTATCGCCTGATCCTGGGGGTCGCCCTGGCCTGCGGGATCGTGCGCTACCTCATTCCGCTGCTGCTGCCGTGGACGATCAAGGTGCTGGTGGATGACTTTCTGGCGCCGGCGAGCACGCGGCCGCATCTGCAGTTGCACCTGCTCATGGGCAGCCTCTGCGGCCTGTATGCCGTGTACGCCGTCGTGAGCTACTGGCGCTCGTACCTGGCGGGGCTGGCCGGCCACCGCATCATCTTCGACCTGCGCCAACAGCTCTACCTCCACGTGCAGCGCATGAGCCTGAGCTTCTTCGAGCGCCAGCAAGTGGGCGAGGTGGTCGCGCGCATGACCAGCGACATCGCTTCGGCGCAGAACTTCGTGGGGGCCGCGCTGATCAACACGGCGATGGATCTCTCGTGCGTGGGCGTCATCATTGCGCTGCTGTTCTGGGCGAACTGGAAGCTGACCCTGGTGTCGCTGTCGGTCATTCCCTGCTACGCCATCATCAGCTACGTGCTGACCAAGCGCATCCGCAAGACCAGCCGCGACATTCACAATCAACTGCAGGAAATCTCCGGCGATCTGACGGAGCAATTTGCGGCGATTTCGACAATCCAGTCGTTTACGCAGGAGGAGGCCCAGGCGCAGGAATTTCGCGAGCAGAGCCAGCGCTACTTGGGCACGGTGCTCTCCAACGTGAAGCTCCAATCCATCGCTCTTGGGGCCACGGGATTTTTGACGGCGATCGGCCCGGTGCTGGTGCTGTGGTTCGGCGTTATGCAGGTGTGGCAGGGCCGGCTCTCCGTCGGGACGCTGATGGCCTTCTATGCGTACCTCGGGATGCTCTACCAGCCGATCCAGCGGCTGACCGAGCTGAACCTGATCCTGACCAACAGTCTGGCGGCGATGGATCGCATCTTCGAAGTGTTCGACATGCACCCGGAGGTCACCGAGCGCCCCAACGCCAAGACGCTGGAACAGGTCAACGGTGACGTGGTGTTTGAGCGGGTGAGCTTTGGCTATGACGGCCGCGAGCCGGTGCTGAAGCGCTTGTCCTTGACGATTCCCCGCGGCACCACCGTGGCACTAGTCGGGCCCAGCGGGGCGGGCAAATCCACGATGGTCAAGCTGCTGGCGCGCTTTTACGACGTGGCGGAAGGGCAGATCACCGTGGATGGCTTGGACATCCGTGAGATGACGCTCAAGTCGCTGCGCCGGCAGATCGCCATCGTGCCGCAGGATCCGATTCTGTTTTCCGGCACGATCGCGGAGAATTTGCGCTACGGCAAGCCCGAGGCCACCGACGAGCTGATGCGCGAGGCGGCCCGGTCGGCCTTCGCCGATGCGTTCATCGAGCAGATGTCCAGCAAGTACGAGACCGAGGTGGGCGAGCGGGGCGTGAGGCTCTCCGGCGGGCAAAAACAGCGGCTGGCGATTGCGCGGGCGTTCTTGAAGGATGCGCCCATCGTCATGTTGGATGAGCCCACCTCAGCGCTGGATGCCGAATCCGAGGAATTGATCAAACAGGCGCTGCTGCGCCTGCTGGCAGGCCGCACCGCGCTGATCATCGCGCATCGGCTCTCCACCATCGAGCACGCCGACCGCGTGGTAGTCATCGACGAAGGCCGCATCATCGAGCAAGGCCGCCACGAGGAATTGCTGCAGCGGCCCCACGGCCTCTACCGCCGCTACGCCTCCCACCAGCTCGCCACGCACGCCACCTCGCCTTAGTCTTAGTAGCGGGCCATGTCGGGGTCGACGTCAGCGGCCCAGGCGTCGATGCCACCGTGCAGATGCTTGAGCTTTTTGAAGCCGAAGTGCTGCAGGATTTTGACGGCCTGCTGGCTGCGCGGGCCGTGGTGGCAGTGCACGAGAATCGTCTCGGCGGTGTCCAGCTCGTTCGTGCGCAGGTGCAATTCAGACAGCGGGATCAGGCGCGCGCCCTCAATGTGCACGATGTCGTACTCGTGCGGCTCGCGCACATCCAGCAGCACCGTCTTCGGCTGTTTCGCGAGCAGGTCTTTCGCTTGGGCAGGATCCAGATTCTCCACCCCATCGATGGACGCGCCGGGTGCTGCTTCCTGGCCTCGGCCGATGCCACAGAACTGCTCGTAGTCGATCAGCTCCGTGATCGTCGGATGATCGCCGCAGACCGGGCACTCGGGATTGCGCCTGAGCGTGACCTCGCGAAACTTCATCGTCAGCGCGTTGTAGAGCAGCAGCCGGCCGACGAGCGATTCCCCCTTGCCGATGATCAACTTGATCGCCTCGGTAGCCTGGATGACGCCGATGATGCCCGGCAACACCCCGAACACGCCACCCTCGGCGCAACTAGGCACCATGCCCGGCGGTGGCGGCTCAGGAAACAAACAGCGGTAGCAGGGCCCTTTGAACGGGGAGAACACCGTCGCCTGGCCGTCGAACCGGAAGATCGAGCCGTAGATGTTGGGTTTTTTTTTGAACACGCAGGCGTCGTTGACCAAGTAGCGCGTCTGGAAGTTGTCGGTGCCGTCGATGACGATGTCATAGTCCTTGATGATGCCCAGCACGTTGGCGCGGGAAAGCCGCGTGTTATAGGTCGTCACCTGCACATCGGGATTGATGGCATGAATGCGCGCCTTGGCCGAGTCCACCTTGAGCACGCCGACATCCTCGGTGCGGTGGATGATCTGTCGCTGCAGGTTCGTGAAGTCCACCGTGTCGAAGTCGACGATGCCGAGCTTCCCCACCCCGGCCGCCGCCAAATACAGGCCCAGCGGCGAACCCAACCCGCCGGCCCCGATGAGCAACACCGTGGACTGCACGAGCTTTTCCTGCCCTCCCACGCCCACCTCCGGCATGATGAGGTGTCTGCTATAACGTAAGATTTGGTCTCGACTCAGCGGCATTTTTTAAGGTGTACGGTTTCTCATCATTAAAAAGTGAGCACCTTGTCGGCAGCCGCCACGTCCTCCAGTAAAAACGCGGGCAAGCCCCGCACCTCGTCAATCTCAGGAATCAGCTCCTCGCGCGTCAACCCGCAAATCGCCAGCGATGAGCTGCAGACGTAATAGCGCACATCGCCGGAGGCTTTAATGTCTCGCACCAGCTTGTGCAAATCCGTCAGGTCGTGCTTGGCCAACCGCTGCCGCACCCCCTCGGCGCCGGCGGCGTAGGCGCTGGAGAGCTCCAGCGCATTGATGCGGCCCGGCTGCAGGCGGAACACCGACTCATCGCGAAATAGCACGCGCACGTGCATGTCCGAATGCACCGCCGCCATCAGCAGCGTGAGCACCTGGATGAAATTGTTCGTGCTGCCCCCAGACACGATGATCGCTAAAGCTTTCATTTGCCTTCACCCTACACCTTTCACCCTTCACCGGTTTTAATACACCGGGCCATCGCTTTCCGGCACCTGGGGTGCGGGGACATCATCCTCCACGAGGGCCGGAGGCGCGCCGCCAGTCAGCAGCTTGACCAGTTCCCCATCGCCCACGCGCGCCGCCCAGGCATTGAACGCCTCGCCCGGCTTGCGCTTCTTTGTGTAGCCTTGCAGGAGCGATTCTAGGCGCTTGGCGCAGTCGGTCGCCGGAATCTTGCGCGCGATCACATGGTTGAAGTGCGCCTCGCGGCCCATCTGCCCGCCCACCCACACGTCGTACGCATCGACGATCTGGCCGTCCACTTTGACCTTGCACCCCATCAGGCCGATGTTGGCGATTTGATACTGCGCGCACGCATTCGGGCAGCCGGTCACCGACAGCCGCAGCGGCTCCTCGAGCTGCACCCGCTGCTCGAGATACTCGACGATCTGACGCGAGCGGGCTTTGGTTTCGGTGATCGCCAGCTTGCAAAACTCGGTGCCGGTGCAGGTGACCATGCTGCGCCGCACCGGATGCGCGTTAACCGACAGCCCCACCTCGGCCAAACCGGCGAGGGCGCGCTCGACATGCGCTTCCGGAATATTCAGCAGCAAGATATTTTGGCGCACCGTCAGGCGGATCGATGCGCCATCGCCATAGCGCCGGCACAGATCGGCCACCTTCTTCATTTGCGCGCTGGTGATGCGGCCCACCAGCACCGGGGCCCCGATGTAAAACAGCCCGGCCTGCTTTTGCGCATGGACGCCGACATGATCGCGATACGTATCCGGCGGCTCGTGATAGTCGGGGTCAGCCTGCTCAAGCGGGCGGCCCAGCCGCTCCTCCAGCACCTGCCGGAACTTCACCACGCCCCAGTCGTGAATCAAATATTTCAAACGGGCGTGGTGGCGTTTCTCGCGGTAGTCCGGACTGTCGCGCCATATCTCGGTGATGTGTGTGATGACATCCAGCGCTTCGTCCGGTTTCACGAACGCTTGGAGCCGCTGGCTGATAAACGCCTGTGTGGACAGCCCGCCGCCGACGCGCAGATCAAACCCCGGCTCGGCGCGGCCCCCCACCGTCCGCTCGGTGCCCACCAGCGACACGCACTGAATCTCCGGATGCGAGCACCACGTGCGGCAGCCGGAGATGCCGATTTTATATTTGCGCGGCAGGTTCGCATAGGCCAGGTTGCCCTTAAAGAAGTCGCTCACCTGTTGGGCGAGGGGGCCGGCGTCGAAAAATTCTTCGCGGTCCACCCCGGCCACCGGACAGCCCACGACATTCCTGGCGATGTCGCCACACGCTCCCAAGGTCCACACCCCGACCGATTCCAACCGCTTGAGGATACCGGGCGCGTCGGTGTGGTGGATCCAGTGCAGTTGGATATTCTGCCGGGTGGTGATGTCCATAAATCCCTTATTCTGCTTTTCGGCGATGTCGGCCATCGCGTCCACTTGCTCGGGCGTGATGAATCCGTTGGGCTGCTTGGTGCGCAGCATGAAGTAGCCCCGCTCATACCGGTGGGTATAGAGGCCGATCCACTTGCACATGAACAGATCGTCCTCGGTTAAGGTGTCAAAACCCTGCGCGGCGGCGCGCTCGATGGCGTTGAGCACGTCGAAGGGATTGCCGTAGCGCTGCTTGATCAGCTCGGCGTTATTGGCCATGCTGTGTCCACCAGTCGTCCAGCTCGGAGGTGAAATATTTCACGCGCGTCTTTTTGTATTCCTTAGTGCTGAACAGGTTCTTGTGGGGAAACGTCCCCGCCTGCTCTTCGATGCGCCGCACCACGTCCATGCACTCCGAGTAGGTGGTCGCGTGGATCATGGTGAACAACGGATACGGCCAGTGCGGATAGACCGGCCGGCGATAGCAATGGCTAACCTCGCGAAAATGGGCCATCTGCTCCCCGGCCGCATCCACCTGATCCTCCGGCACCTGCCAGACGACCATCGCATTGGCCAGAAAACCCGCGTTGCGATGATGCAGAATGGCGGCGAAGCGCCGCATGTAGCCGAGGCGCTCCATCTCTTTCGCCCAGGCAAACAGATCGTCCTCCGACAGATCGGCCTGCTCCGCCCACACGGCGAAGGGCATCTCCACCAGCGGCAGATCTTCTTGCAGGATGCGAATCAGCGCAATGTCGCGCTTGGACAGCGGCGGCTTCGGCGCGTTGCGCCGCTGCTCGTTATAAATTTCCTCGTCGCTATCCATCTGCGGCCCGCGACCGGTCAAGTCCAGTTTCACGCCGATTTTGTACAGCCGCAGCGTGGGGAGGACAATCGTTTCCTCCGCCTGTGCGAGCGTGTGCAGCCGATCGACCGTGCGCTCCAGCGAATCGGTCGGCGGCACCGCCACCGTAAACCAGATGTTGAACGGATCGTTGCGCTTGTAATTGTGGCTCACGCCGGGATGCTGATTCACCACCTCGGCCGCCTCATCGACCCGCGCCGGATCGACCTTCATCGCCGCCAGCGTGCTCTGGTAGCCGAGGGTGCGCGTATCGAAAATGGCGGAGAGCTGGCGAATCACCTTTGAGATTTTGAGCCGCTCGACGCGCTCCAGGCAGGCTTGCTCGGAGATGCCCAGCGTCCGGCCCAGGGCCGCGAAGGGCCGATGCTCCACCGGAAACTTCATCTGCACTTCGGTCAACAGCGCCTTATCCAGCGCGTCCAGATTCACGACCATCGTCTGAGTGGCCATCAGGTCGCGGAGGGTTCCAGCCCGAACTGCGCGGCATAGAGCTGCTGAATGCGCGCGAACTCCTCGGCGGTCAGATCAGGCGTCTCGGGCGCTGCGGCGAATTCGCGCAACAGCGATTCGTTGTAGATGTTCGGCAGCACGGCGGCCACCGACGGTTCCGCCAGGATAAACTTGATGGCCGCCTGGCCCAGCGTGCGGCCCGCCCCTTCGGTCAAGAACGCCAGCTGCTTCACCTTTTTGAGGCCGTTGACCTGCCACTGCTGCTTGCGCTCATCGGTCGACACGCGGTGAACGCGATGATCGCCTTCGCCGAACACCGTCTGCTCCGTCACCGTGCCGTCCAGCAACCCGGAGGCGTGCGGCACGCGCACTAAGATGCTGCGCTGATGCTGCCGGGCCAGCGCGAACAGCCCCTCGCCGAGCATTTGTTCGAGCAGGTTGTAAATCATGAAGACGAGATCGGCCGGACGATGCTCGATGGCGTAGGCGCCTTCCGCCACCTGCCGCTCGGCAATCGCCGGGCCGAGTGCTGGCCCATAGGCGCGGATTTTCCCTTCGTGCTTGAGCGCCTCCAGCACGGCAAAAAGGTCGTCTTGCTGCAGCGCCTCCAGCCGCGGGTTGTGCAACTGATAGATGTCCACGTAGTCGGTCTGCAAGCGCTGCAGGCTGCGTTCGAGCGCCGTGCGCACATACTCGGGACGCCAATCGTGCGGCAGCTCTTCGTGGCCCCGTCGGGAGGTGGCCGTGTAGAAGTCGTAGCCGAACTTCGTGCCGATGACCAGCTCCGCGCGATGCGCGCCCAACGCCTTCGCCACAATCGTCTCCCCCAGGCCGTTGCCGTACGCATCGGCGGTGTCAAAAAAAGTGATGCCGGCGTCAAACGCCTGCGTGAGCAGGCGCAACCCGATCGCTTCCTCGTGCACGCCCCACCACGTGGTCGCCACCGTCCAGACACCGAAGCCCACTTCGGAGACGGTCACATCGGTGTTCGCGATCTGGCGGTAGCGCATCGGCTCAGGCTTTGGCGGCCGCTTCGCTGCGGCGCTTGAGCACCCGCTCGATGCGGATGAGCAGATCGTCGTGGTCAAACGGCTTGATCACGTAGTCTTCGACGCCCTCCAAATCAAACAGCTCCTTCATGCGATCGCGCGCGGTCAGGATAATCACCGGAATCTTCGTGCGGCCGAAGCGCTGGTTGATTTCGCGCAGGCAAAAGTAGCCGTCCATCACCGGCATCACCACGTCCAGAATCACCAAATCCGGTTTGTCCTGCGCGATCAGCTCCAGCGCCTGGCGGCCGTCCGAGACCGTCACCACCTGAAAGCCCTTCGATTGCAGGCGAATTTTCAAGGCGAGGGCGAGCTGCGGCTCGTCGTCTGCGATTAAAATTTTCTTCCCAGTGCCTATCGCCATGGGGTCTCCTTATTTCAATTTCAGCAACTCTCGAACTTTTTCCAACAGCTCCTCCAATGGAAACGGCTTGGTCAGATAGTGATAACTGGGGCTCTCCATCCCCAACACCCGATCGGTGCGATCGCCCTTGGCCGTGACGATCAGCACCGGGATGTGCGCTGTCAACGGATTTTCTTTCAGCAGATGATACACTTCGTAGCCGCCCATCACGGGCATCATCACATCCAGCAGGATCAGATCCACCGGCTGGGTTTTCAGCAGCGCCAGCGCTTCCGGGCCGCTCGCGGCCGTCAACACGTCAAACTCGTGCAGCGCCAGCGCTTCTTTGATGAAACGGCGAATCTTCGCCTCATCATCGACGACGAGAATGCGCACCTTCGCCTGAGCCCCCCCCGCGCGCACCCCCTGCTCGGCGATCCGGAGCAGCTCGTCCTCATTGGCGGCTTCCTCGGGATAGGTGGCAGAGTGCGTCACGACATGCACCCGTTCCTCCGCGCCCCCCACCGGATACGCACGGTCCTCCACGATGTGCTTGATCCGCTCGGCGATCCGGCCGCAGGCGGCCTTGTCAATCGCCGCCAGGATCACCACCATCTCGCCCCGCTCCCAGCGCGAGACGATATCGCCCGCCCGACGACGCACCGCCTCCTGCACGCTCGCCTCGACCCCCTTGAGCAGCTGAATGACGCCTTGGAATCCGTGCCGCCCTTTCAACTGAGGAAATTCGGCGATCGCCAGCACAATGATGGAAAACGAGCACTGGTGCTGCTTGGCACGCGCAATTCCGGCCTGCAAATGTTCGCGGAACACCTCATCCACGTGATACTTGGGCAGCGTGAAGAAGAATGTGCTGCCGCGGCCGAGCCGGCTGTCGGCCCAGATGCGGCCGCCGTGCAGCTCGACGAGGCGTTTGCTGATGGCCAACCCAAGCCCGCTGCCCCGCACGCCGGCCAGCTCCGTGGTCGCCTGAAACTGCTGGAACTTCTCAAAGAGCTTCGGCAGGTCGTCCGGCCCGATCCCCACGCCGGTATCCGCCACGCGAAACTCCACTTCATCGCCGTGCTCGCCCACCCCCACCGTGATGCGGCCGGGTGCTGGGGTAAACTTGATCGCGTTGCCGATCAAGTTGGTCAGCACTTGGGTGAGCGTATCCGCATCCCCGAACACCGACAGCGGCTGCGTGAGACGCTCCCGCTGCAGCGTCAGTTGGCGGCTTTTCGCCAACGGGGCGAGCGAGTCCACCACCTGCTGGATCAGCGCCCAGGCATCCACCACCTGACGGTTCAGCAGCACCCGCCCGGCCTCGATTTTCGTCACATCGAGCAGGTTATCGATGATGCGGATCATCCGCTCGACATTCTGTTGGATGATCCCCAGGTACTCGCGCTGCTCGCGCGTCGTCGGGCCGGCAAGCTCATCCGTCACGATCGAGGTGAATTCTTTGATGGTCGCCAGGGGCGTGCGCAGCTCATGGCTGACCATCGACACTAAATCGTTTTGGAGTAAGTCACACACCGGAGGAGCCGTTGACGCCGCCGCGGCCGGTTTCTCTTTCATGAGGCGAGGCGCCGAAGCGCTCGAGGAGACGCCTGCCCCTCTGCGGCCCAGCATAGGTATGCCCACAAAGCCCGGCGATGCGTCACCAGGAAGCGAATGAAGCGAGCCGCCGTGATGTCGGAGGCGTGCAACAACCGGCCCTGCGCATCGCGCACGCCGTAGGTCTCCATCCGCCACCGCAACAGCGGCGAGCGCCAGGGCGTGAGCCAATAGGGCCACGCCAGCCGCAGGAGAATCGCGATCATTCGGAGCCCACGCATGCTGCGCCCCTTCTCAGGCAAGCTGCCGAACGGCGCTCAGAGCAGCATCGTAGTTGGGATGCGTGGTGACCTCGCGGACGTACTCCGCATGGCGGACGATGCCGTGTTGATCAATCACGAACACGGCGCGGGCCAGCAAACGAAGCTCTTTCACGAGCGTCCCAAAGGCCAGGCCGAAGCTCGCCTCTTGATGGTCGGAGAGCACCTGCATGCGGTCGATGCCCGCCGCCCCGCACCAGCGCTTCTGCGCGAAGGGCAGGTCCATGCTCACCGTCCAGATCTCCACGCCGGAGGGGAGCGTGGCCGCCTCTTCGTTGAAGCGGCGGGTTTGGGCGTCGCACACGGGCGTATCCAGCGAGGGCACCGCGCTGATGAGCCGAATCTTCCCCTTGGCGTCCGAGAGCTTCACCGGCGTGAGATCCTGCCGCAGCACGCGGCAATCCGGGGCGGTGTCGCCTGGCTTAAGCTCCGGGCCGATCAGCGTCAGCGGGCTACCTTTAAACGTCACCGCGCCGTGCCGTTCAGATGTTCGTGACTCCGTCGCAAGCGCCATCCGTTCCTCCTTGTTGAACACCTCACCCAGACGCATCTATTGTAGCGCACATCCTAGCTCGTCAGCAACTGCTTGACCGTCAGGCCGAGGCCGATCAGCAACGTGTTATGGAGGATGTGCACGGTGATGGAGGCCGTGAGCGAGCCGGTGCGTTCATACACATCCGCCAGCAGGCAGCCAAGCAGCAGAATGGGCACAAACCCCACCGGATTCGTATGCACCAGGGCAAAGAACGACCCGCTGATCACCATCGCCCAGAGGCGTGACGTGCGCGGGCGCAAGGCCGCATACAGCACGCCGCGGAAAAAAATTTCCTCGACGATCGGCCCGACCACGCACGCCAGCACCAGCGTCAGGCCGAGCACCAGCGGCCGCCGCTCCAGAAACAGCAGCTCGTGGATCGGTTCCGCCGGCGGCTCCAGCCCCATCCATTGGCACACCGCAGCGATCAGCCACAACAGACTCATCACCCAGGGAAAGATGACGGCATAGCCCACCAGCCCCTGCGCCGCCGCACGCGGGGCGTTGCGCCACGATAACCCGAACGCGGCCGAGAGGGTCAGGGCTCTGACGGAGGCAAACCCCCACACGACGAGCACAAATAACGCCTCCAACCCGAGCATGAAGACGACACTCCACAGATGCCGATCGGCCATGCCGGCCACGCCCCAGGCCATCAAACTCAGATGCACGAACGGGGCCAGGCTCATGAGAAACAGCATGAGCAGCATCATGCGCACAAGCTCGCCGAACGACCACGCCTGCGGCAATTTCGATCGATACCGGAACAGCGTCCTCGCGCGGCCTCGCCACAGGGCGCGAGCCGTCAGCCCCACACCGCTGACGCCCAACCCGATGACCAGCAGCACCAGCCATCCAAAGAGGCGGGCGCTGACCGGGTGGCGCGTTGCGGCCTGCAGCAATTGGGCGGGATGCATCTCGATCGTCGAGAGCGCGTGCGCCGGAGGAGACGCCACACTGGCTTGCTCCTCCGGCTCGGGCGATACGTGGCGAGGGATCAGTGTCAGCAGGCGCACGTAGGCCAACAGCACCACCGCCCCCAGCACGAGATAGAACCACCGGCCACGGAGCATCATAACGTCCAGTCCATAGTCCATAGTCGATAGTCCATAGTCAATAGTGAAAACAGATGATCTCGGTTCTTGTTCATATGTTGTCTATGGACTATGGTCTATCGACTATCGACTGTTTTTCGGAAACAGCACCCGACGCGGACCGAGCGGCTGGCCGGGCCCCAATCCCAATTGCGCGCGGATCGCCTGCGCCGCATTCGGCATGAACGGCTCCAACGCGCGCGCGACAAGACGAATCACCTCCACCAGCACCGATAACACCGTCGGCACTCGTTCCGGCGTCGTCTTGGCGAGTTGCCACGGTGCGGTCGTCTCAATATAGCGATTCGCATCACTCACGACGCGAAAAATCACTTCAAGCGCGATGGAAAAATCCAGCGTCTGCAGCGCCGTCTCCACGTGCTGAGTCAGGCCCAATGCCGACTGGCGCAATGGTTCATCGTCCACCGCACAGCCCACCGGACCTGCCTGCGGCATCACGCTCGCACAGTAGCGCTCGATCATCGCATGGGTGCGATGCACCAGATTGCCCAGATCATCCGCCAGATCGTCCTGCAGGCGCTTCCTCAGCGCCTCCTCTGAAAACGCGCCGTCTCCTCCGAAGGGCACTTCGCGCAGCAGGAAATAGCGATAGACGTCGGCGGCGAAGGGTTGGCCCTTCAGGAGCTGCCCGATGACGATGGTCGGATCGACAATGTTGCCCAACGATTTTGACATTTTCTGTTCGCCCATCTTCCACCAGCCATGCGCAAACACCATCGCCGGCGGGCGCAGGTCGAGCACGCGGAGAATGATGGGCCAGTAGAGCGCATGGTGGCGGATGATGTCTTTGCCGATCAGATGCACCGCCCCGGCTTCGTTCCAATAGCGGGCCAACCGTGGGTCGCTCGGCCAGCCCAGCGCGCTGATGTAATTCAGTAGCGCATCAAACCACACGTAGGTGACATGGTCGCGGCTAAACGGCACATCGATGCCCCACGACACGCGCGCGCGGGGCCGCGTGATGCACAGATCCGGCAACGGCTGGGTGAGCATCCCCAGCACTTCATGGCGCCGCTCGACCGGCAGGATGCGCATCCGCTCACTCTCGATGATCTCGCGCAGCCACGCCCGATGCGGCTCCAGCGCTAAGAAAAAATCTTCCTCCTCGATCTGCGTCACCGGCCGACGGCAGTTCAGGCAGACGGGCGCGGCGGCCTCGATTTCGCCCAGGCCGAAGCTGGTTTCGCACGGCACGCAGTACCAGAAGCGATACGTGCCGTGTTTCAAACGCGGCTTCAGGCGCTCCAACACCGCCTGCACCGTCGCTTCATGATCGGGATCGGTGGTGCGGATAAAGCGCGTGTAGCCGTCAATGCCCAGCAGCGGCCAGAGCGATTTGAACGTGCCGGATGCCCGGTCGGCAAACGCCTTCGGGGACAGGCCTGCAGCCGCGGCGGCTTGCGCGATTTTTTCGCCGTGTTCATCGGTGCCCGTGAGAAAAAATACGTCCTCTCCCTTGAGCCGATGATAGCGGGCGAGCACATCGACAGCCACCGTGGTGTACGAGTGGCCGATATGGGGAGCCGCGTTGACGTAGTACAGCGGCGTCGTGACGTAATAAGCCTTCGGCATTTTATCTAAGGTAAAAGGTAAAAGGCAAAAGGCAAAATTCAAGAAACCCTTTTAACTTTTTCGTTTTGACTTTTACCTTCGCGATAGCATGAGCCATTGTTCACGCAGCAGCGTGGCGACAAGGCGCGGGCTCACATACTGTTCCGTCAGCGACTCGGCCCACGCGATGCACTCCAGCGCCGCGCCGATGCACCGATCACGATCCAACTGCTGGGTGCGGTGGGCCGCAGAATCCGCATTCTGCGGCACTTCCTCGCCAGCATGGATGGTGCCGGCTCGGTCGCCGACGGCCGCATCACGCAACACCTGAATGGTCTGCTCGCACCAGCGTGAGAGTTCCTGACGGTCATTCGGCGGCATCGGGATGGGCGACCGGCCGGACAACGCGGCCGTCACCTGCGTGCGAATCTGTTGATCCGCTTCCCGCGGCTGGGGCGGAGGGGGCCGACGAAAACGAATGGCCTGGCAGCGCGAGACGATGGTCGGCAAGCAGAACGCAGGATGGACTGTCAGCAAGAGAAAGGTGGTCCGCCCTGGAGGTTCTTCCAACGCTTTCAGGAGGCTGTTGGCCGCTTCCTCAGTCAACCGTTCCGCGCCATCGATGATCACCACGCTGCGCCGGCCCATGTAGGGCCGCAGCGCAATGCGGCCCAGCAGTGTTCGCACCTCGTCGATCTGGATCGTCTGCGAGGCACCCTGCACCTCCAGCACATGAAGATCCGGATGCACGCGCTGCGTGAGCCGATGGCATTGGCCGCACGTGCCGCATGCCTCTGTCTCGGCTCGGTCGCAGTTGAGTGCTTTGGCTAGCTCCAGCGCCGCCAACCGCTTGCCCGCCCCTTCAGGCCCGATAAACAGGTAGGCCGGCGCCACACGCCGGCGCGCCAGATGCGCCCGCAGAATGCGCACGACCTGCGGCTGCTCAAGAAGGTCTGTCCACGCCATCTTCTATTGAGGCCTTCGTAGACGCATCCATACCGTATCAATGATCTGCCGGTGGACGGCTGCCGGGGCCTGCGTCGCATCCACGACGACAACGCGGCGAGGCTCGGCGCGCGCAATTCGGCGATACCCGGCGCGCACGCGCCGGTGAAACGCCAGGGGTTTTCGCTCCATGCGGTCTTTGGCCCCGCGCACGCGGCTCAAGCCCGCCTGTGGGGGCAGATCAAGCACGATCGTCACATCCGGCATCAGCCCGCCGACCGCCTGGCGACCCATGTGATCAAGCCAAGCGACCTTCACCCCTCCGGCATCACCTTGATACGCCATCGTCGAGTCATGAAACCGATCGCACACCACCACCGCACCCCGGGCCAGCGCGGGACGAATGCGCTCCTCCACGAGCTGCACGCGGCCGGCAATAAACAACAGCGCCTCGGCCATGGCCGACACCGGCCGGCGCTCATGCAGCAGCACGGCGCGCAGCCGCGTGCCGAGGCCGGTCGTGCCGGGGTCGCGCACTTCGACGACGCGGCGTCCGCACCGCCGCAGCGCCGCCGCCAATCGCTTCGCCTGCGTCGATTTACCCGACCCCTCCGGCCCCTCAAGGGTGATGAAAAAACCTCGCCTCATTTGATACGCTGCCACAACGTTCCGTACGGTGTATCCATTAAATGATAGCCTTCCCCGCGCAATTGCTCGCGGATAACATCGGCCTCTTTGAACTTCTTGGACCCTCGCAACTCATTTCGCTGAGACACGAGCGCTTGTACCTTGTCTCGTGATTCGGGACTTTCATCAGAAATTCCTTGTTTGAACAAACCTAACATCATGCCGCACTCAAGGATCGTCATCGCAGCGTGCCTACTTCTCGCTAAACCTTCTCGCCCGCCACTCGCAATAGCTTGCTGACCGGAGGAAAGCGCTGCAAACAATACCGAGAGTGCCTTTGGTGTATTCAAGTCCTCATCCATAGCTTCTCGAAATCGCTCTTCAAAATTCTGCACTGCTGCAGACGCAGTGTTGTCACTAGTCTGTTCACTGTGTCGGATGAAGTCTGTGAAGTTGTGCCAGTTTTTCTTTGCCTCCTCCATACGCTCCGGCGAGTAGTCAATTGGAGAACGGTAGTGCGTCTTGAGGAAAAAAAGTTTGAGATAGTCCGGATGTGGATAAGTTTTTAATACCTGGTCAAGCGTTATGAAATTGCCGAGCGATTTTGACATTTTCTCGCCCTTGACGGTGAGCAGGCCGTGGTGGATCCAATAGGCGGCGAAGGGCTTGCCGGCCGCCTGGGCCTGCGCGATTTCATTCTCATGATGCGGAAAGATCAAATCCAACCCCCCGCCATGAATGTCGAACGCCTCGCCCAGATATTTGATGCTCATCGCCGAGCATTCCATGTGCCAGCCGGGCCGCCCCCGGCCCCAGGGGCTGTCCCACGACGGCTCCTCCGGCTTGGCCGCCTTCCAGAGCGCAAAGTCGAGCGGATCGCGCTTCCGCTCCCCAGGCTCGACGCGCGCGCCGGTCTGCAATTCATCCACGGTGCGATTCGAGAGCACGCCGTAGCGCTCCCACTTGCGCACCGCAAAATAGACATCCCTGCCCGCCCCGCTACCCCCGGCGCTGGCGGGCCCCCCTGCCTCATACGCCGCGCCCTGCATGAGCAGCTTCGCGATGAGGTCGGTCATCTCCGGCACCACGTGCTCGGTCGCCTTCGGCTCGATGGTCGGCGGCTGAATGCCCAGCGTCGCCATCGCCTCGTGGTAGCTGTTCAAATATCTCGTCGCCACTTCTTCGCAGGCGCGTTTCAAATCTGCTTGCTGCTCGCCGCTTGCTGCTTGCTGCATGTCCTGTCTGGCTTTCTCAATGATCTTATCGTCCACATCGGTCACGTTGCGCACGAAGGTGACGCGAAGACCTTGCGATTCGAGGTAGCGGCGCAGCACATCGAAGACGTAGGCGCTGCGGGCATGGCCGATGTGCGGCTCGTCGTAGACGGTGGGCCCGCAGACGTACATGGACACTGCGCCGGGCTTCAGCGGCGACAACGGCTCAATCGTGCGCGTGAGGGTATTGTAGAGACGAAGGGTCACGGCGAGGGTGTCTGGTTCTTGCGGTGTTCTTTGAGGTGGTGCTCCAGCGAATCAATTTCGTGCTGGAGTGTTTCCAGGCGCTCGATGAGCGGGTCGGGCAGATGCGTGTGGTCCAGGTTCATGCCGGGAAAGGCGCGGTCTTTAATGCGCGCGATGCGGCCGGGCACGCCGACGACGGTGGAGTGCTCGGGCACATCGCGGATCACCACGGCGTTGGCGCCGATCATCGAATCCGCCCCCACGGTAATGTTGCCGAGCACTTTGGCTCCGGTTCCGACGACGACGCGATCCCCGAGCGTCGGGTGGCGCTTGCCGCGCTCCTTGCCGGTGCCGCCCAGCGTCACGCCCTGAAACAGCGTCACGTCCTGGCCGATCACCGCCGTCTCGCCGATCACCACCCCCATACCGTGATCAATAAACAGGCCGCGGCCGATCATCGCCCCGGGGTGAATCTCGATGCCGGTGAGCCAACGGACCACCGACATGATCAGCCGGGGCAGCACAGGGATGCGAAGCTGCTCGAGCGCATGGGCGATCCGGTGGCCGATGAGCGCATGCACGCCGGCGTAGGTCAGCAGAATCTCCAGCGTATTGCGCGCGGCCGGGTCGCGCTCGCGGCAAGCACGAATCTCCGGCTCAAACGCCACGAGCACAATGATCACCGCAACCGCAATTCCCAAGAGTATCCACGTCATCGTCTCATGTCCATTTCTTGACTCTTGTCTCTCGACTATTGACTATGGTCTGATCAATAGGACAACTGCATGCACCGCGATGCCCCGCTTTGCGGGGGAAAACCCTTCCGTCGTCTTGCCCTTCACCGACACGGCGGAGGGTGCGACATCCAGCAGCCGCGCGATGACCTGCCGAATTTTCAGCTTATACGGTGTGAGTTTCGGCGCATCGGCGATCACCGTCGCATCCGCGTTGCCCACGTGATAGCCGGCCTGGCGCACCCGCGCGACGGCCTGCGCGACGAACCACCGACTGTCCTTAGCCTTGTAGCGACGGTCAGAGGGTGGAAACAGCTCGCCGATATCGGGCGCGCCGATGGCGCCCAGCAGCGCGTCGGTGATGGCGTGGAGCAGCACATCCGCATCCGAGTGGCCGGAGAGCCCGCGCGCGGAGGGAATCACCACCCCGCCGAGCGTGATCGGCCCGCGATGCGCACCGCCGCGACGGCGAAACCGATGACTGTCGTACCCGATACCGACTCGCATCAACCCCTTGCCTTTGTTCAAGGTGAAATGCGTCAGGTGAAAACCTCTTTCCTTACGCGTGACGCCTTCTGCCTTCCACGAAGAATAGCAGCGGCCCAGAGCAGGTCTTCTTTCGTGGTGACTTTGATGTTGAGCGGATCGCCGGAGATCATGCGCACGGGATAGCCGGCCCACTCCACCATGGCCGCATCGTCCGGAAACCGATCCAGCGTGCCGTTGAGACGGCCGAGGGCATCTTGCACCCAGTCCCGGCGGAACATTTGCGGCGTTTGGACGAACCAGAGGCTCTCGCGATCCAGCGTTAGGCGCACCTGCTGCGAAGCATCCACCGCCTTGATGGTGAGCGAGGCCGGCAGGCCGCACGCAACGGCCCCGTGGCGCACGGCCTGCGTAATCGTCCGCTCAATCAGCGCGGGGCGAATGCAGGGGCGGGCGGCGTCGTGGATCATCACCCAGCGCGCCTCATCCGGCAATGCGGCGATGCCGCGCGCCACCGAGCCGGCGCGAGACGACCCGCCGGGCACGACGGCCGTGACTTTCCTCAGGCGATGCCGCCGCACCAGGGCGCGCAGGCGCGGCTGATCGTTCGGACGCACCGCGATGATGATCCATCGCACGGAGGGTGCGCGCTCAAACGCGCGCAGCGCATGGAGAATCATCGGGGAGCCGGCCAGCGGCACAAACGCCTTCGACCGAGCCGGCACCATCCATGCTGGCGAGGAAGTGCCGCGCGCTGCGGAGCGCGCGGCCGACCGAGCCGGCACCCGGCCGCCCAGGCGCAGCCCTCGTCCCGCTGCAGGAATGATCACCGCCACGCGAGCCGTCATGAATCCCACCACGCCCTATCGCGCGCCCGGTGTGGCGCTTGGCACGACAGGCGGCACGGAAGAGGCGGCGGTTGCATCGGGGCGCACGAACACCATGCGGCCGGCGGCTGTCTGCAGCACGCTGGTCACCAGCCCCCGCACCGTCTGGCCGATCAGGTGGCGACCCTGCTCCACCACGACCATCGTCCCATCATCCAGATAGGCGACCGCTTGATGAGCCTCTTTCCCTTCCTTGATGGGCTTCACCTCGATCGTTTCCCCCGGCAGCACCACCGGCCGCAAGGCGTGGGCCAGCTCGTTGACGTTGAGCACCGTCACGCCTTGCAGCTCGGCCACCTTGTTGAGGTTGTAGTCGGTCGTCACAATCTTGGCGGAGACGAGTTGCGCCAGCTTCACCAATTTGGCGTCGATCTCGCCGATGCCTGGAATCTCTTCCTCATGAATCCGCACGTCGGCATGGGGCATCCGCTGCAGCTCTTGCAGCACCTCCAAACCGCGCCGGCCACGAGTGCGCTTCATCGAATCGGTGCTGTCGGCAATCCCCTGCAGTTCCCGCAGGACAAACCGCGGGATGAGCAGCCGTCCCTGTAAGAACCGCGTCTTGCAGAGGTCGATGATGCGCCCGTCGATGATCGCGCTGGTATCGATGAGAAATAACTCCTCTCCCCGATCGTGGCGCGACAGCCGCACGTACGGAATGATGATGTTAAACTCATCCCGCCCGCGCAGCGCCATCGTCATGCCGATGTAGGCGAACACCCATGTCACCACCAAGCGGACCGTTCCCAGGGCGCTCGGGTCCAGGTCAGACAGGCTGACCGCCTCCATCACCATCTTCGCCATGATCAAGCCAAACAGCAGCCCAAACACCGCCGCGGAGAATCCGCGCACCGAGACGCGGCCGAAGCGATGCAGCACGGCCTCGAACACGACCAACCCAACCCCTGCCGACGTGCCGATGCTAAACCAGATCCACGAGGACAGATGGCTGTGGCCCCCGAACTGCGCCCCCAGCAATCCTCCGATAATCACAAACCCGATACGAATCAGCCTCAAATCCATGAGCCATGACTCCCCTGAAACTCCGCGCCAAGTCTCGCCAACGTCATGACAGCGCCTGGGCGACGGCGTCGCGCACGTGGTGCACGCTGATCATCTCAAGCCCTTCCACCTGAATCGGCTGCCGCTGCGCGGCGACAAACACGCGCTGAAAACCCACGCGCTTGGCCTCCTGCAGCCGCTGGGCGATGTTCAGCACCGGCCGCACCTCGCCGGTGAGGCCGACTTCGCCGATGGCCACATCCCCCGGCCTCCCCGGCCGCTCCTTCAGGCTGGACGCAATCGCCAGCGTCATCGCCAAATCGGCCGCCGGCTCGGCCACTTGCACGCCGCCCAGCGATGACACAAACACATCCTGCTGGGCCAGCGCCGACAGGCCCACCCGCCGCTCCAACACGGCCAGCAGCATCGCCAGCCGGTTAAAATCAACACCGCTGACTTTCCGACGAGGAAACCCGATGGTGCAGGGGCTGGTGAGCGCTTGCAGCTCCACCAGCAGCGAGCGGCTCCCCTCCAGACTCACGGTCACCATGCAGCCGGGGACGCGCTCGGTGCGATCGCTCAGGAACAGTTCCGACGGATTGGTCACTTCCACCAGCCCTTCAGAGGTCATGTGAAACACGCCCAACTCCGCCGTGGCGCCGAACCGGTTCTTGACGCTGCGCAGCAAGCGAAAGCCGCTCGTGGGCTCGCCTTCAAAATAGAGCACCGTATCCACCACATGCTCCAGCACTTTCGGGCCGGCGAGCGCGCCGTCTTTCGTCACGTGGCCCACCAAGACGATCGCGCAGCCGCCGGCTTTGGCGTACTGCACCAGGGCATAGGCGCACGCGCGCACCTGGCTGATGGAGCCGGGGCCAGACGAGAGCGCATCGGAGGCCGTCACCTGAATCGAATCGATAATCGCGACCTGCGCAGCGGACTGGCGCAGCGCCTCCAGAATCGTTTCCAGCTGCGTGTGCGCGAGCAATTGCGCGCGCGACTCGCCCAGCCCCAGACGGCTGGCGCGCAGCTTCGTCTGCCGCAGCGATTCCTCTCCGCTCACATAGACCACGCGCAGGCCCTCATCGCTCAAGCGTCCGGCCATCGAGAGCAACAGCGTCGATTTCCCAATCCCCGGCTCGCCCCCGACGAGCGTCACCGAGCCCGGCACCAGGCCGCCGCCTAACACGCGATCCAGCTCGCCCAGGCCGGTGCGAATGCGGATGGTATCATCCAAGGTCACGTCGGAGAGCGCGGTGAGCGTAGCCGCCTCAGCGGACTGCACGCGCGCGCGAGGGGCGTCTTCCACCACTTCCTCCATCAGCGCATTCCACGCGTCGCACGACGGACACCGGCCCACCCACTTAAGGCTCTGCACCCCGCACTGCTGGCAGATGAACACGGCTTTGAGCTTCGGCATCGCTACGGTTTCATGCTTGAGGGACCGGCTTTTTCATGGGATCGGATCATCAGCTTCCAGGGATGCTCGCGCAGATCATCCACGAATGCCACCAGCTGTTGATACAAGGCTTCATCATACAGGAGTTTCCCCACCGTGCCCTGGCCGGACTCGGCATACGAAAAGGCGGCATTGAGCCGCTCACCCATAATTTTCCAGTTGCGGGTGGCATCGCGCGCCTCGCGGATCGCCTCCTTCAGGTAAATGCGCGCCTCCGGATCGGCCACGAGGCTGTTCAACCCTTCCAGCGTGCGCTTGAACTCGGCGAGCACTTCGTTCGAGCGCTCGATGATGCGCTCGGTGGACACCGGAGGCTTACCGATGAGGATGTCCGTCGCCTTGAGCAGCGGCCCCTGGCCGGGACCGGGAATGATTTGCAGATATTTTTCGCCCAACAGCCCAAAGGTGCTGATGGCGGCTTCGTCATCGCTGTGAATCTGCACCCGTTTGGGCAGCCGCGCGACCAGCTCGACCTTCGGGGTGGGCCGATCGGTGAGGGAGACGATCTGCACGCCTTCCACCTTGCCCACCTCCACCCCGGCGTATTGCACCGGCGAACCCGAGCTGATGCCATTGGCCGAGTCAAACAGCACCCGCACCCGATAGGCCGGTTCAAAATAGGTGGCCAGATCGCCGATGGCAAACAAGACCACCATCAGCAAGACGACGGTGACCACGATAAACGCCCCCACCTTCAATTCGAGCGTGCGCTGTTCCTGGTCCATGCTCGGCTAGGATCCCTTTCGAATGATCGGGGCGCGGGAGAGCCGCGGCCACCGCGACAGCATCCGACGATCCGGCAGCCCTTCCTGAATCGGCCCGACCGCCTCGCCCCGAATGAACTGCTGCACCACCGGGTTCGTCGACTGCTTGATCTGCTCCGGCGTGCCCACCTCGACAATCGCTCCATTGTACAGCATCGCAATCCGATCGGCGATCTTGTACGCGCTGCGCATGTCGTGCGTGACGACGACCGACGTGACGTTGAGGCGATCGTGCAACGCCACAATCAGCTCGTTGATCACATCGCCCATAATCGGATCCACCCCCGTGGTGGGCTCGTCATACAAGATGATCTCCGGGCTCATGGCCAGCGCGCGGGCCAAACCCGCCCGCTTGCGCATGCCGCCGGAGAGATCGGCCGGATACAGCGCGTCCACCCCACCGGACAGCCCCACCAGGGCCAAGCACTCGCTGGCGCGCTGGGCAATCGCCTCCGGCTCCAGAGCGGTATGCTCCCGCAGCGGAAACTCCACATTCTCCCCGACCGTCATCGAATCAAACAGGGCCGCCCCCTGGAACAGCATGCCGAATTTCTTGCGCATCTCATCCAGGGCCAAGCCGGCGAGCGTGGTCATCTCGACGCCGTCAATGGCCACCGAGCCTTCGTCCGGCACCAGCAGCCGAATGATATGTTTGAGCAACACCGATTTCCCGCAGCCGGAGCGCCCGATGATCACCATCGTCTCCCCGGTGTGAATGGTCAGGGTGACATCCTCAAGCACCCGGTGCCCGTCGAACGATTTAGCTAACCCTCGAATCTCGATCATGCCGCTCAATGCCAGACGAAATAAAACAGCGCCGTGAGGCAGCAATCCGCCGCAATAATGAGAATAAACGAGGACACCACGGCCGTCGTCGTCGAGTGCCCGACCCCTTCAGCCCCGCCTTCAGTGCGGAACCCTTCAAAGCAGCTCACGATGCAAATCACCACCGCAAACATGCACGACTTCAGCAACCCGGAGCCCAAATCTTTAAACGCCAAGGGGGCGGTCGACATCTTCCAGTAGAGGCTGGGCAAGATCCCCAGCTTCAAGGTCCCAATCAGAAACCCGCCGGCGATGCCCACGGCGTTCGCCCAGAGCGTGAGCATCGGCAAGACCAGCAGGGACGCGAGCAGCCGCGGGACGACCAAGAAGCGCACCGGATCGACGGCCAGCGTCATGAGCGCATCGATCTGCTCGGTCACCTTCATCGTCCCCAGCTCCGCCGCGATGGACGAGCCGACCCGCCCGGCCACAATGAGCGCGGTCATCACCGGGCCGATCTCGCGGACCATGGACAGCGACACGAGGCTGGCGATGTAGATCTCCGCCCCCAGCCGCTGCATCTGATAGGCGCTTTGAAACGCCAGCACCATGCCGAGAAAGAGCGAGGCCAGCGCGACGATAAACCACGACTGCACCCCGATCTTCCAGAGCTGATAGAGGATCGCGCGGACCCGTCTGGGCTTGGCCACACAGCCCGCGGCGGCCCGTGCTAAGAGCACGCCCAGATGCCCGGCATATTCGACCAGGTCCACGATGATCGCCCCGGTGACGGCGGCCGTCTGCTGGAGCCCTGGGAGAGAGACGAGGGAGCGGAGTGTCGCGTTCAGTTGGCGGAGGCTTCGTGTTGCTGAGCAATCAGCTCGCCCTCAAACTCCAGCCGATCATCCTTGCGAAAAACACGGATCGGCACGCCGACTTTGAAGCGCTTCGCAATCACCTCTTCGGCCAGCGGATCTTCCAGAAAACGCTGGATCACGCGCTTGAGCGGCCGCGCCCCGAACACCGGATCAAACCCCTTTTCGACGAGAAACTCCTTCGCGGACGCCTCCAGCGTAATGACAATCTCCTGCTCATGCAGCCGATTCTTCACCTGGCTGATCTCCAGCTCCACGATCTTCTCCAAGTCCTCGCGAGTCAGCGGCTGGAACACGATGACTTCGTCAATCCGATTCAGGAACTCCGGCTTGAACGCGCGCTTCACCTCATCCATCAGCTGCTCTTTCATCTTCCCGTAGGTGACCTCGGCATTGGCCGGGGCAAACCCCAGGCTGCCCTGTTTCCTCAGCTGCTCCGCCCCCAAGTTGGAGGTCATGATGAGCACGGTGTTGCGGAAATCCACCTTACGGCCGAAGCTATCGGTCAAGCGGCCATCCTCCAGCGCCTGGAGCAGCAGGTTAAACACATCCGGATGGGCTTTCTCGATTTCATCGAGCAGCACCACCGAATACGGCCGGCGGCGGATGCGCTCCGTCAACTGCCCGCCTTCTTCATAGCCGATATAGCCGGGTGGCGCCCCCACCAGCCGGGAGATGTTGAACTTCTCCATGTACTCCGACATGTCATACTGGGCCAGGGCGTCTTCGTTGCCGAACATGAATTCGGCCAGCGCCCGCGCCAGGAGGCTCTTGCCCACGCCGGTGGGACCGAGGAAGATGAAAGAGCCGATGGGACGGCGCGGATCCTTGATGCCGGCGCGCGAGCGGCGGATGGCGCGTGAAATCGCGGCGATGGCCTCTTCTTGGCCGATCACGCGCTTGTGCAATTCGTCTTCCATCTTGAGCAGCTTCTCGGTCTCTTTCTGCTCCAGGCGGGAGACCGGCACGCCCGTCCATTTCGAGACGACCACCGCGATGTCCTCCGCCGTAATCGTGGGCATCGCATCGCCCTTGGTCTTTTTCCATTCCTGGCGGACTTTCTCGAGCCGCTCTTTAGCCTCGCGCTCCTGATCGCGCAAGCTCGCGGCGCGCTCAAAATCCTGGCCTTTGATGGCGGCTTCTTTTTCTTTGCGGATCTGCTCGATCTTCTCTTCCAGATCCTTGATGTCTGGCGGCATCGTCAACACTAAGATGCGCGCCCGCGCGCCGGCCTCATCGATCAAGTCGATCGCCTTGTCCGGCAGAAAGCGGCCGGGAATATACCGATCTGAAAACTTCGCCGAGGCCGTCAGCGCCTCATCCAGATACTTCACCCGGTGATACGCCTCATACTTATCCCGCAAGCCTTTCAAAATTTCGATCGTGTTGTCCACCGACGGCGGCTCCACCATGACCGTTTGGAAGCGCCGCTCCAAGGCGGCGTCTTTCTCGATGTATTTGCGGTACTCATCCAGCGTCGTCGCGCCGATGCACTGGATCTCGCCGCGCGAGAGGGCCGGCTTGAGGATGTTGGAGGCATCGATCGCCCCCTCGGCCGAGCCCGCGCCGACTAGCGTGTGCAGCTCATCGATAAACAGCATGATGTGCTCGGAGCGGCGGATCTCATCCATCACCGCCTTGATGCGCTCTTCAAACTGGCCGCGGTATTTGGTGCCGGCCACCATCAGCGCCAGGTCCAAAATGATCACCCGCTTATCGCGCAGAATCTCCGGCACGTCTCCTTTGATGATGAGCTGCGCCAACCCCTCGACGATGGCGGTTTTCCCCACCCCGGCCTCGCCCAGCAGCACCGGGTTGTTCTTGGTGCGGCGCGCCAGAATCTGGATCACCCGCTCGATTTCATCCTTGCGGCCGATCACCGGATCGAGCTTGCCTTCCTGTGCTAGACGCGTGAGATCGCGCCCAAACGCATCCAGCGCCGGTGTTTTCGTCTTGGAGGAGCCGCCCACGCCGCCCCCGCCCGTAGCCGGCGCCGGGCCCGAGGAGCCCAGCAGCGTAATGACTTCGTTGCGCACGCGATTCAAATCCAGCCCCAAGTTCATCAGCACCTGCGAGGCCACCCCCTCGCCTTCGCGGATGAGGCCCAGCAGCAGGTGCTCGGTGCCGATGTAGTTGTGGCCGAGGCTGCGCGCCTCTTCCATCGCCAGCTCGATCACTTTCTTGGCCTTCGGCGTGAACGGAATATCGCCGGAGACCATGGTGCTGGGCCCGCTCTGCACCAGCTTCTCCACTTCCAGGCGGATCTTCTCGGGCGAGAGGCCCAGCTTTTGCAGCACCGCCGCGGCCACCCCTTCGCCCTCGCGAATGAGGCCGAGCAAGATGTGCTCGGTGCCGATGTAGTCGTGGTTAAACCGCTTGGCTTCTTCCTTCGCCAGCAAAATCACTTTGCGCGCGCGCTCGGTAAATTTATTGAACATAGGACGCCCCCTGTGGCTTCACGTGTCAGTGCATGCCTAATCGCTGCCGAATGAGCGTGGCTCGTTTCATATCCCGCTCTTGCGCCGAGAGCCGCTCCCCCTCCAGCTTCTGGAGATGGGCCGGCTGTGAAAAGATCAGCAGCTCATTCACCGTCTGATGATCGATCCGGTGCGCGCCCCCCTTGCCGCCCGTCTCCGGGCCGTTGGCCATAATCCCTAAGTCCACGCCCAACCGCACCGCCGACAGCAGATCGAGCGTCTCGCCGGAGCTGATGGTGTGCGCATGGCGCAGAATCCCGTACGCGCGCCAAATGCGATCCTCCAGCAGCAGCCGGTTCGTCGCTAAGAGATTGTCGCGCGCCGCCTGTTCCTGGTCAATCACTTGTTTGAGGATCCGTTCGATGTTTTCGATCAGCTCTTCCTCGGTCCGGCCCAGCGTCACCTGGTTCGAAATCTGAAAGAAGTTGCCGGAGGCCTCGGTGCCCTCGCCGTAGAGCCCGCGGGCGGTCAAGCCCAGTTTGCTGATCGCATGCAGCACCTTGTTGATCTGCTTGGTGATCACCAGCGACGGCAAATGCACCATCACCGAGGCCCGCATGCCCGTCCCCGTGTTCGTGGGGCAGCACGTCAGATAGCCCCAGTCCGACGAATACGCAAACGGCAGCGTGCTGGAGAGCTGATCATCCAGCTCGTCGATGAGCGTCCACGCCCCGCGCAGATTAAACCCCGACTGCATCACCTGCACGCGCAGGTGGTCTTCTTCGTTGATCATGATGCTGATCACTTCGCCCTGCTCAATCGCCACCGCCCGGCCCTCCGGGGTGCTCGCATGCTCGCGGCTGATCAGGTGGCGCTCGACGAGAAACTGCCGATCCACTTCGGTCAGCGCGCTCAGATGAAACAGGCTCAGGGTGCGCGTCGCCGGCAGCCGTTCGATGCCTTCGCCGACGACCTTCAGCACCTCGGCCAGCGACGCCTTCGTCGCGCGCGTGGCAAACGGCACTGTCTCCAAGTTGCGCGCCAAGCGGATGCGGCTGGACATCACGATGTCCGACACCGGACCCGCACCGCGCAGCCACTCGCTGGTATGCTGGAGGAGTTCGTCCAATTCTTTGGCCATATCCATCCGGTAACTGGTGAACGGTCCTTGGTAATTGAATGACCAATCACCCGTGACCAATCACCCGTTCTTTTTTCGTGTGCGCTGCTCCTGCTGCTCCATCTCGCGGACGCGATCCCGCAGCCGCGCCGCCTCTTCAAACTCTTCCATGTCAATCGCGCGCTCCAGCCGCCGCTTGAGCTCGGCCAGCTCCACTTTCGCCGCCGGAGTCTTCAGCACGTGGATCGGCGCCTTGCCGACATGATGCGGCGCGCCGTGAATGCGCTTGAGCAGGCTCGCGAGGCTGCGCTTGTAGGTGGTGTAGCACTCCGCGCAGCCCAGGCGCCCTACGCGGCGGAAGTCATCATAGGTCATGCCGCAATTCGCGCAGGTCTTGACGGCGGCTTCTTCCTCGACATCGGCCGTCTTCCCCACATCGGCGAGGCCGGCCAGCAAATCGGCGAGGCCGAAATGGCTTTCGACCTGCGCGCCCTTTTCGTTGGCGCACACTTCGCACAGATGCAATTCGGTCATCTGATCGTTGACGATCTCGGTCAGATGCACCGTCGCCTGCTGTTTTTTACACGCGTCACAGACCATCTTCACTCAAGTCCTCATGCGGCTCTGGGCTGGGGGCTGGGGGCTCTGGGCAACTACCCTGAGCCCAGAACCCGGAGCCCTGAGCCAAACTAAGTCATTTTGAGCCTGCCCCATAAGTCTACCAGGTTTTTCCCGCCTCGCCTAGTAGCGCACGCCTGAGGTTTTGGTGAGTTGGCGGAAGGCGGCTTGGAGCTTTTTAGTCACCGGGCCGGGCGTGCCGGCGCCGATCACGCGGCCGTCGATCTTGACCACCGGCACGATCTCGGCCGCGGTGCCCGTCAAAAAGCACTCATCGGCATTGAATAGATCGTAGCGCGTGAGCAGCTCTTCGCAGACACAGAGCTTCAGCTTTTCGCCCAATGCCATCACCGCCCCACGGGTGATGCCCCGCAGCACGCCGATGTACGGCGGCGGCGTGCGCAGACACCTGTCTGTAACCACGAAGATGTTCTCTCCGGTGCACTCCGTCACATAGCCGGAATGCGAGAGCATGATCGCTTCCTCATAGCCGGCGGTGATCGCCTCGATCTTCGCCAAGATATTGTTGAGGTAGTTCAGCGATTTGATCTGCGGGTTGAGCGCCTCCGGCACATTGCGCTGCGTGGCCACGGTGATCAGCTCCAGCCCCTTCTCGTAGAGAGGCTTCGGGTAGAGCTGGATCTTGTCCGCGATCACAAACACCGTCGGCCGGGCGCATTTGCGCGGATCAAGCCCCAGGTCGCCCTCGCCGCGCGTCACCACCAGGCGGATGTAGGCATCGCGCAGCTTGTTCACGCGCAAGCACTGCTTCACCACGGCGACCAGCTCCTCTTTCGAAAGCGGGATGCGCAGCATGATCGTGTGAGCCGACTCGAAGAGCCGGTCGATGTGCTCGCGCAATTTAAACACCAGCCCGTTGTAGGAGCGGATCCCCTCAAACACCCCGTCGCCGTACAACAGGCCGTGGTCAAACACCGACACCGTCGCCTGCGACTGCTCCACGAACTTGCCATTCAGATACACTTTCATCGGCTCATGCTCCTGGTTGCAATCTGTCCGTCGTGCAATTCGATGTGGCGGTCGGCGCGTGCGGCCAACTCCCGTTCATGCGTCACCAGCACCAGCGCCACGTGCTGTTGCTGAGGCAGCGCCATCAACAGCTCCGCGATCTTCCGCCCGGTCTCCGAATCGAGGTTGCCCGTCGGCTCATCGCAGAAGACGATCTTCGGTTCGTTGATGAGCGCGCGAGCAATCGCCACGCGCTGCATCTCCCCGCCGGAGAGCTGCGAGGGCCGGTGCGCCGCCCGATGGGACACGCCCACCCGCTCCAGCGAGGCGTGCGCGCGCGCCTGCAGCTCGCGCCGTCTCTGGCGGCCGTTTCCGCCAAAGGCGGATCCGCCTCCCCGGCCCGCCGAGCACGCGAGCCGGGGCGGGCTGGCGGACATCAGCCCCGGCAACATCACATTCTCCAGCGCGGAGAGCTCCGGCAGCAAATGATACAACTGGAACACGAAGCCGATCATCCGATTGCGCAGCCGAGCGCGCTCACCGTCACGCATCGCCGTCAGCGGCCGCCCTTCCCACAGCACCTCGCCCGTGGTGGGCACATCTAGCCCCGCGAGCAGATGCAGCAGCGTGGACTTGCCCGCCCCCGACGGGCCGGTGATCGCCACGCACTCGCCTGCGTCAATCGACAGGCTGACGCCTTTCAACACCTCGAGCCAGCCGCCGCCGCTGGGATAGCGCTTGTGCACGTTGCGCGCTTCGATCATTATTCGTAGCGCAGCGCATCCACCGGAGACAGCTTCGCCGCCTGGCGGGCCGGATAGAGCGTGGCCAGCAGGCTGATCGTCAGTGCGGCGCCGATCACCCTCAGCCAGTCGCCCCACTCCACGCGCGCCGGCAAATGGTCCAAATAATAAATGCTGCTGGGCAGCCGAATCAGCTCGGTCGTCTGGAGCAGCCAGATGACCGCCCACGCGCCGGCGACACCCAGCCCCGTGCCGACGAGTCCGATGATCAGCCCCTGCCAGGTGAAGATCCATCGCACCGAGCGGTTCGACGCGCCCACGGATTTGAGAATGCCGATGTCGCGCGTTTTTTCGATCACCATCATGATCAGCGTGGAGATGATGTTCACCGCCGCCACCAGCACGATCAGCGTCAGAATCACGAACATGGTCAGCTTCTCGAGCTTGAGCGCGTCAAACAGCGTCTGATTGAGCTGCATCCACGTCTTCACGGTATACGACCGCCCGACGGTGGCCGCCAGCGTCTCGCGCATCGCCTCAGCGCGCTCCAGCGCATCGAGCCGCACACCCAGGCCGGTGACCACGCCAGCGAGGCCGAACATCCGCTGCGCGCGAGGAATCGTCACACCGATCAGATTCGCGTCGTACTCGTACATGCCGGAGCGAAACAGCCCACTGACGACCAGCTCGTGCAAGGTCCCATCCGCCGGGCTGAGCACGGCGATCGTCTGGCCCGGTGCGGCCCCCAGCAATCGCGCCAGCTCCACCCCCAGCACCGCCTCGTTATCGGCCGCGGGCAGATGGCCCATCACCACATACGCCTGCCATTTGCTGACGCGGCGCTCGCGCTCCGCATCCAGCCCTCGCACCGCTACGCCAAAGGCGCGGTCCGGCAGCCGCACGATCGCCTGGCCCGTCACGAAGGGGCTCACCCCCACCACGTGCTCGGTGGCGGCGACGCGGCGCATCAACGGTTCCACGTCGCGGATGCCCGACTCCGCCTCGATGATCACGTGGGCGTTGGCCCCGACGAGCTTGTCTTTCAAGTCGTAGTCAAACCCGCTCATCACCGCCAGCACCACCAGCAGCGCCATCACCCCCAGCGCCACCCCGCCGATGGACAGCACCGCGATGATGGACACGAACCGCTCCCGCCGCCTCGCCAGCAAATACCGCACGCCCAACCACAACTCGTATCGCATTAGGCGCTCTCGGGCTTCAGCAAGGGAAACAAAATCACATCTTTGATCGAGGGCTGGTTCAACAGTAGCATCGCCAGCCGGTCCACGCCCACGCCCAGCCCGCCGGCCGGCGGCATCCCGTATTCCAGCGCCTCGACAAACTCTTCATCCACCTGGCCCTGCTGCTCGAACCGCCGGCGCTGCTCGATCGGATCGTTCAACTCGGAATACGCATTCGCCACTTCCATCCCGCCCATGAACAGCTCGAACCGATCCGCAATCAGCGGGTTGCCGGCCTTGCTTTTGGCCAAGGGCGAGAGCTCCGTCCAATAATCGACGACGAACAGCGGTTTGGCCAGCGTCTTCGGCTCGAACAACTGCTCCACCAGCCGCACCATCTGCGAACGGGACAAGCTGGCCACTTTCATGCCCCGCGTGGCCAGCGCCTGCCGCATCTGTTCCAGCGTCGAGGTCGCTGAAAGGCCCAATTTCTGCATCTCCTCAGCGAAGGAGACGCGCGGCCAGGGCGGGGTCAGGTCAATCGCCTGCCCTTGAAACTCGAACTGCGTCTTCCCGCCCAATAACTCCTTCGCCGCGTCCACAATCAGCGTTTCCACCAGCTCCATCATCGCAGCACAATCGCCGTAGGCTTGGTACGCCTCCAGCATCGTAAATTCCGGGTTGTGCCGGGTGGAGAGCCCTTCATTGCGGAACGAGCGGTTCAATTCATACACCCGATCCAAATCTCCGACGAGCAATCGCTTCAGGTACAACTCGGGGGCGAGACGCAGATACAAATCGGCGTCGAGGGCCTGGTGATGCGTCACAAACGGCTCCCCGGCCGCCCCGCCGGCGATGGCGTGCATCATCGGGGTTTCCACTTCCAAAAACCCGCGCTGATCCAGCGTGCGCCGCAAGCTGGCCAGCAGCCGGCTGCGTTGGCGGAATACCGTGCGTACCGGCTCGTTGGCGATCAGGTCCAGATACCGCTTGCGATAGCGAATCTCAACATCTTTCAAGCCGTGCCATTTTTCCGGCAGCGGCCGCAGCGATTTCGCCAACAGCGTCACCGTCTTCGTTTGGATGGTGCGTTCGCCCGTCTTCGTTGTAAACAGCTCGCCGGTGACGCCGATGATGTCGCCGAGATCGAACGTCTCAAAGAACTGAAAAGCCTGGTCTCCAACCCGATCCTGCTTCACGCACAATTGAATCTTCCCGCTGGCATCGCGCAGATCGGCGAACATCAGCCCGCCATGGCCTCGCTTGGCCGTCAGGCGCCCGGCCGTGGTGATCGCCTCGCCGTCGCAGTCGTGCTCAAGCCACCACTGGAGCGGGTGGGACTTAGAAAAAGCGCCGCCATAGGGCGCGAGCCCGCTGGTCTGGAGCGCCTTCAGCTTAGCCAAACGCGCCGCGATGAGATCGTCGGTGGTGTCCATGAGATATAAAACACGGTATTATAACACAGCCGCTGAGCAGGACGCATCCCCACGCGAACCAATCGCCCCAGCGCGCGTAGACGGTCGGCGAGGAACCGGGCGTAACATCGCACACGGCCGCCCCCTCCACAAACAGCTCGCCTCCCTGCGGAGTAGACACGCTGGCCAGCCACCGGCCGTGGGCGTCGATGCAGCCGGACCAACCGGTGTTAGCCGCGCGGATCATCGGCACGCCCAGCTCCACGGCGCGAAAGGTGGAGGCTTGCGCATGCTGATAAGCGGCCGCGGTGGGGCCGAACCAGGCATCGTTGGTGATCGTCATCAGCAGCCGCGCACCCTCCCGCACAAACGCGCGCGCCAACTCGGGAAACGTGTCCTCGAAGCAAATCAACACACTGAATTTCAATTCGGAGTGCGGAGTGCGGAGTGCGGGGTTGCCATTCCGCATTCCGAATTCCGCATTCCGCATGAACGCGGTGAAGACCGTGTGCTCATGGCCGGGAACAAACTCGCCGATCGGCGGCAACAGATCCCGCAGCCAGGGGGCCACGCCTTCAAATGGAATGAACTCGCCGAAGGGCACCAGGTGCAGCTTATCGTAGCGCCCAACAATTATCCCATCCGCATCAAGTAACACCGCACTATTAGTCAGGTGAGAGGTGAGAGGTAAGAGGTGAGAGTGAGAACTCGGCACTCGGAACTCGGCACTCGGAACTTCAGTGGTCATCGGCGCGCCGATGACCAGCGGCACGCCCAGCTCCTGTGCTAGGCCCTGCACGCGCGCCGTCACCTCTGGATGGACGCCCAGTAGTGCTGGCACGGCCGTCTCCGGCCAGACGATCACGTCGGGATGCTGCGCGGCGATCGCGCGCGTAAGCCGCTCGTAGCGAGAGAGAATCTCAGCCTGAAACTCCTCATCCCATTTCTGCTCCTGCGGGATGCTCCCCTGCACCACCGCCACGCGCACCGTCGCGGCTGGAGCGGGCCCCGGCCCGCCATCATGCTGCGCCACCGCCGTGGCGGGCTGTCGAAGGCGCCACTCGCCATAGGCTCGGCTGCCGAGCACGCATCCGACGGCCAGCAGCACGCTCATCGCGCGGATGCTCGTCGGCCGATTCGACGCATAGAGGCTGATGGCGACGTTCATCATCACGATGAGAAACGACACGCCCCACACCCCCGTCAGCGCTGCCGTTTGAATCAGCGGCACCACCGGCTGCTGCGAATAGCCCAGCAGATTCCAACCCAAGCCGGAGAGCAGGTGGGTGCGCGCAAATTCCAACGCCACCCAGCACGACGGGAGCGCAACAATAGGTGCGAGGTGCGAGGTGCGAGGTGCTCGAGTCTCGAACCTTGAACTCAACATCCAGTGCGCAACCCACCCAAAGACGGCGAAGTAGAGCGCCAAGTAGGCGCACAGCAGCAGCCAGCCAAGAATCGCTACCCAGCCTCCGAACGCGGTCAGTTTCGTCAGCCACCACATCGAGCCGAGGAAAAACACCAGCCCGACAAGGTAGGAGCTCCACCACGCGCGGCGTCTGGAGACATCGCGCAGCGCCAGCAGCCACGGCACCAGCGCCACCCACGCGCAGATCGGCTGATTGAAACTCGGAAACGAGGCAACCAGGAGGATGCCGGAAACAAGCGGCAGGAGCAGTGTTCGAACGGTTCGCTTAGGCAGTTCCTTGAGTCCTGCCCGCCCCGACCTGCGAGCTCTTGGGCGGGCCGGGGAGTCCTGCGTCCTGTGTCCCGTGTTGCGCAGCCCACACGCCATAGCCGACCAGAGCTCCCCAGATCACACCGTGCAGCACGCTAAAATACCATCGATGAAACGAGGCCCACCAATAAAGCGACCCCAGCACCCCGCTGGCCGCACCCATCACCATCTGCCACGACCGCGAGCGAGCGGTGAGTTGCCGACACACTGCCAACAGCAGATAGTAGACCCCGGCCACCAGGCCAAACGACGTAACCGGTGCGCGCAGCGCATCCAGCCACCCGGCCAACCCCGAAGCGAGCGGCCACGTGACAGCCTCGCGCCAGCTCTCATGAAACACCGACACGCGCAGCGGGATAAACGACAGCCAGCCGACCACCCACGTCGTGATCACCAGTCCGGTCACTTTGATCTTGAATCGCAGATTCCAACACAACCGCGCGCACCCGACGCTGCCCAGTACCAGCAGCGCGCCATGGAGTGCGCCTGCCGGAATCACATGCCAAGGAAAAGGAAATGAAGCGGTCTGATCCGCGTTCAGTCCGACGATCCCTGGTGAGATAATCGCGGTGGGCATATGGAGGTAGCACAACACCGCATTCACCGCCCCGCCGAGCGCCCCCATCAGCCCAATCCGTGTGAATGCTCGTGCGCCTAGCATGGCTAGCTCCGCGAGGGACGCCATGTCAGGCGCGACAGGAGCCTCTCATAGACGTCCTTCCGGTGATCAATTCTAAAAATCCAGATTTCCTCGCTGACTATTTGATAGACCACACGATAATCTCCCACGCGAAGCTTCCAAAGCCCTTTCAATTGGTAGCGAAGCGGTTCGCCGTAGTGGGTTGGCTCGGTACCGAGCCGCTGCTCAATCGCCCGGCAGATGCGCCCCTGCAGATTGCGGTTAATCGAAGGGAGGTCGTCACTCACCACGGCCGGGTGATAGACGAACTGAAACGCCATCACCGGCGACGACGTTTCAGATGCGCCCACACCTGCTCATGCGTCAACGCTTTGCTTCGCACAAATGTGGCCATCCGTTCCTGCGCCCGCTCAGCCAAGTACTGATCTTCATACAGCTCCAGGGCTTCACGAATGAGGTCGCGCGCCTTGTGGGACATCGACACGCCATCGTGCGCCGCCAACCGTTCCACCGAACGGTAGACCGGCCGCTCCAGCACCACATTCAACCGCGGATGTTTCGTCGGCATCTCTCTTCACCTCCGATAAAAGTGTATCATAAGTGATGAACTTAATCAACCCCCTCATAAAGGGGATTACTTCCCATGGCATTTTTTAAACTTCACACCGCTACCGCAGTGGCACGGGTCATTCCTGCCCACCTTCGGGCCGGGCTGATAGGTCGTCACCGCTCCGCCCGCCCCTCTCTGTGTTCGGGGTACCTCGGAGGGACCCCGAGGGTCCCAAGGGGCCGGCTGCGGTTGGCGACGAGCGGCCGACGGCGATGGCGCCGTGTGGATGGGTGCGTGTTCCATCACGGCCGATTGCTGGCTGATCGTCGGAGCGTCTGCGTGCAGCTCGCGCTGCGGGGTGCGGGCGAAGACGCTCACCGGGACGGCCCCGACAGCCGTCGGGGTCGGCTGCACGCGCAGCAGCATCGCCAGCGAGTCGGCCTTAATCGTCGCGATCATCTGCCGGAACATGGCGTAGGCCTCATGCTGGTATTCGACCAGCGGATCGCGCTGGCCGTACGCGCGCAGCCCGATGCCCTCGCGCAGCGCATCCATCATGTACAAATGGTCTTTCCATTTCGCATCCATCACGGCCAGGAGGATGCTGCGCTCGAGCTGGCGCATCACGTCGGCGCCGATCCCCTGTTCTTTCGCCTGATACGCCTGCGTGAGGTGCGTGACAAGCTGTTCATGCATCGCGTCGCGGCTGTCCATCGGCGCCTCCGCAGGCACCTCCACCCCGAATTGCCGCGCGCAGATCGCGCGCAAGCTCTCGAGATCCCAAGCGTCCGACCGCTGCTCCTTGGGCGCGTACACCTCTACCAATTCCTCGGCAACCTCGGCGACGATGTCCTCGACCAGGCGCTTCAGCTCCACCCCTTCGAGGATGCGCCGCCGCTGCTCATAGATCACCTCGCGCTGGCGGTTCATCACGTTGTCGTATTCGAGCAGATGTTTGCGCGCCTCGAAGTTCTGCCCTTCCACGCGGCGCTGCGCCGTTTCGATGGACCGGCTCACCCAGGGATGCTCGATGGGCAGCCCCTCTTCCCACTTGAACCATTTGAAGTCCATCAGCTTGGCGATGCGATCCGACCCGAAGATGCGCATCAGATCATCTTCGAGGGCGAGGTAAAAGCGCGACGACCCGGGGTCGCCCTGCCTCCCGGCGCGGCCGCGCAACTGGTTGTCGATCCGGCGCGCCTCATGCCGCTCGGTGCCCAGCATGTGCAGGCCCCCGAGCGCGACCACCTGGTGGTGCTCGTCCTGGGCGACGGCGCGAAAGCGCTCTACGATAGAGGCCCGTTCCTCTAGCGCGAGCGGCTCGCCCTTCGCCGCCTCCTGCTCGCGGATGGCATCCTCCGCAAGAAATTGCGCATTGCCGCCGAGCAGCACGTCGGTGCCTCGGCCGGCCATATTGGTGGCGATCGTCACCCGCCCCAGCCGGCCGGCTTGCGCGACGATATGCGCTTCCTGCTCATGGTATTTCGCGTTGAGCACGTTGTGCGGCACGCCCGCGCGAATCGCGGTGATGGTGCGCGCCAGGCGCGCGATCTCTTCCACGCGATAGACGAGGACCGATTTGGGCGCCTGCCGCTTGAGCTGCTCGAACAGCGCTTCGGCGTCTTCTGCGGTGATCATCGCCGGCCGAGCCAGGAGTGCCAAGAGCCGCTGCTTCAGCTCCTCGGGCACCGACTCTTGCTTGGCCTCCGCCACGGCCCACTGGCACACCGTGCCCAGGCGCGTGATCACCGGGCCGGGCTCTTTCAGCAGCCGGGAGAGCCGCTCCGATTTTTCGATCGAGATGGTGCCCACCAGCACTGGCTGTCCCCGCCGGTGCAGGTCGACGATTTCTTGCACAACGGCGAGAAATTTTTCCCCCTCCGTCCGATACACGGTGTCGGCATCATTCCTCCGAATGAGCGGGCGGTTGGTGGGCACGGTGAGCACATCGAGCTTGTAGATCTCGCTGAACTCGCTCGCCTCGGTGGACGCGGTGCCGGTCATGCCGGCCAGCTTTTCGTACATGCGGAAGTAGTTCTGAAACGTCACGGACGCCAGCGTCTGGTTTTCTTCCCGGATGCGCACGCCCTCTTTCGCCTCAATGGCCTGGTGCAGCCCGTCGCTCCAGCGGCGGCCGGGCATGAGCCGCCCGGTAAACTCATCGACGATGATGATCTCGTGGTCCTTGACCATGTAATCCACATCGAGCCGAAACAGTTCATGCGCGCGCAGCGCCTGATTCAGATGATGCACCAGGCGCATATGCGCTTCATCGTAGAGATTATCGACGTGGAGCAGCTCTTCCCCATGCTTGATGCCCGCCTCGGTGAGGCTCACCGCATGCTGTTTTTCATCGACCTCATAATCCGTCCCTTTGGCAAGGTGCTGCACCACGCCGTCGAGCTGGACGTACAGCTCGGTGGACTCCTCCGCCGGTCCGGAAATGATCAGCGGGGTGCGCGCCTCATCAATCAAGATGCTGTCCACCTCATCGACGATCGCATACTGAAACTCCCGCTGCACCAGATCCTCTTGGCGAAACCGCATATTATCGCGCAGATAGTCGAAGCCGAATTCGTTGTTCTGCCCGTAGGTGATGTCCGCGGCGTACGCCTCGCGCCGGGCGATCGGGCGCAGCTGCACAAAGCGCTCGCTGGCCTGCGTCCACGCCGGATCATAGAGGAAGGAGAGCGATTCTTCCCCGGGCCGGCGCTCGGCCGGATCCACCCCCTGAATGACGCCGACGGACAGGCCCAACGCGTGATAGATCGGCCCCATCCAGCGGGTATCGCGGCGCGCGAGGTAGTCGTTCACCGTCACCACGTGCACCCCGCGCCCGGTGAGCGCGTTGAGATACGCAGGCAGCGTGGCGACGAGCGTTTTCCCTTCGCCGGTGGCCATTTCGGCGATCTTGCCTTCGTGCAGCACCGCCCCGCCGACGAGCTGCATGTCGAAATGGCGCATCTGCACGGTGCGCCGCGCGGCCTCGCGCACCACGGCAAATGCCTCGGGCAGGATCTCGCCCAGCGCGGCGTGCTGGCGCGCGCGGCGCTGGATTTTGAGCCGCTCACGCTCATCGTGATTGAGCGCGTACCACGCGGCGGTGGCGGGTTGCATGAGGGGTGAGGCCTCACGCGACGCGCGAAGCCGCGCCCGAAACTCATCGGTCTTCGCGCGCAACTGCGCATCGGAGAGCGACTGGATTGAGGGTTCCAGCCGGTTCACCTGCTCCGCCACCGGCCACAGGCGCTTGATCTCCCGCGCGTTGTGCGTACCGAGGATTTTTTGAATCACCCACTTAAGCATGCTTGCGCCAGCGCAGATACGCTTCGATGAAGGGATCGAGCTTGCCGTCGAGCACCGCCTGCGCGTTGCCCGTCTCCTGGTCGGTCCGATGGTCTTTGACCATCACATACGGTTGCAGCACGTAGGAGCGAATTTGGGACCCCCACTCAATTTTCTGTTTCGACTGGTAGTCCTTCGCTTGCGCTTCTTCACGCTTGCGACGCTCCAACTCGGACAAGCGGGATTTCAGGACCCGCATCGCCTTCGTCTTATTCTGCAGCTGCGAGCGCTCATCCTGGCACTGGACGACCAAGCCCGAGGGCAGATGGGTGATGCGCACCGCCGAGTCCGTCGTATTCACCGACTGGCCGCCCTTGCCGCCGGAACGAAACACGTCGATGCGCAGATCCGACTCTTTGATCTCCACCTCCGCATCCGCTTCCACCTCAGGAATCACATCGACGGAGACAAACGACGTGTGGCGCCGCTTGTTGGAGTCGAAGGGCGAGATGCGCACCAGCCGATGCACCCCTTCCTCGGCCTTGAGATAGCCGTAGGCGTAGGGGCCTTTCACGATCATTGTTGCGCTCTTGACGCCGGCGTCTTCGCCGGGGAGCACGTCGATCAACTCGATGACGTACTGTTTTTCCTCGGCCCAGCGGTGGTACATGCGCAGCAGCATCTGCGCCCAGTCGCACGATTCGGTGCCGCCGGCCCCCGCATGAATCGACACAATCGCGTCGCACCGGTCCCGCTCCTCGCCGAGCAACTGCTGCAGTTCCAGCCGCTCAAGCTGCCCTTCGAGGGAGCGCAGATCCTGTTCGAGCTGGGCCAGCGAGGCGGTGTCGGCGGCATCCACCAAGGGGAGCAATTCGTCGACGTCGCGCAGGCCGTGTTGGAACGTATCGATGGGGGTCGTCTGCGCCTTGAGGGCTTTTAAGCGCTGGATGGTCCGCTGCGCGGCGGCCTGATCGTTCCAAAACTGCGCGTCGGCCATCGTCTGCTCGATCTCGCCGATGCGGGCCTGCAGTGACTCGACGTCAAAGATACCTCCGAAGGTTCTCCCATTGGAGGCGCACCTGCTGGGCGCGCGCGCGAAGCTCTTCACGGACCATGGCGCTACTATAACATGGCCCCTAAGGTTTAGCTATTGCTAGGAAGGCCTCAACCACCTGCGGGTCAAACTGGATGCCGGCGCCTTTGCGCAGCTCAGCCATCGCGTCCTCCAGGCTCATGCGCTTGCGGTAGGGGCGGTCCGTCGCCATCGCATCGTACGCGTCGGCCACGGTGAGAATGCGCGCCGTCAGCGGAATGGCGTCTTCTTTCAGCCCTTGCGGATAGCCCGAGCCGTCATAGCGCTCGTGGTGGCAGCGCACCAGCTCCGCCACGCTGGCCAAGGATCGCAACGGCTTCAGAATCGCTTCGCCGATCTGCGGATGCTGCTGCATGATCTCCCGCTCCTCTGGTGTGAGATCGTGGCCCTTCAGCAGAATACTGTCTTTGATGCCGATCTTGCCCACGTCATGCAGCAGGCCGCCGTACTGGAGCGCTTTTTTCGTCGGCTCATCCAAGCCCATCGCCTCGGCGATGCGCACCGCGTACAACGCCACGCGCTTGGAATGGCCGGCCGTGTAGGCTTCCTTAGCTTCCACCGCCAAGGCGAGAGCCGTCACCGTTTCCAGGTAGGTCCGCTCGATGTCCAGGTTCAACCGGTAGTTTTCAATCGCCACGGCGATTTGCGAGCCAATGTTGGCCAGCAGCACCTGATCATCGTCGGTGAAGGGCCGCGCCAGCTCCTCCCGCATCACCGCCAGCACCCCCAGCAGGTTGTCGCGCAGCATCAGCGGCACGCACAGCACCACCCCCTCGTTCTTGGTGGAGGCGGCCAGGCCGATGCTCGCCGGCAACCCCGTGCTGCGCATGGCGGTGCGCTCTTTCGCCACCCAGCCAGCGATCCCCTCGCCAAGCGCCATCTCCTGCTCGCGGTGCGATGGCCCCTCATCCTCCGGCGCCAACGACCACGCGGCCTTCACGGTAAGCACCCGCCGCTCCCCGTCCATGAGGAGGAGGCTGCCCTGCTGCGCCTCCAGGGCCAGCGCGGCGTTTTCCACAATCAGCTCCAGCAGATGGTCAATGCCTTCATACGACACAATCGCCGTGCCGATGCGGGAGAGCAGGCGCTTCACCAGCGCGCGCGATGATTCCAGCTCGTGAATCTTCCCTTCCAGCTCCTGGGTGATGCGGTTGAAGGTGCGCGCCAGCTCGCCCAGCTCATCCTGCTCCGTCCCGCCCCGACCGCGGTGGGGGTTGACCTGCTGCACCACCTCCATCACCGCGCCCATGGTGCGCTTGAGCACCACGTAGCCGAGGAAGATGGAGGCGATGATCGCCATGATCATCAGCCGCAGCGTGTCCTGCTGGGAGTCGCGCAGATGGGGAAAGATGAAGGAGACGGATGCCCAGAAGATCAGCAGCAGCGGAATGAAGGCGAGAAACCCGAACGCCAGCGTCACCCGCCGGGCCAATTGTGTTGGCACCACTCGAAGCGCGCTCATGGGATCATGCGGAAGGACACCTGCAGCCTTCCTCTAAGTATACCTGAGCAAGTATACCTGAGCTTGCCTGGGGTCGGCCTGATGCTCTCGGCGTGAACGCACGTCAGGCGCTTGCGCTCTACTCGCCCACCAAGGGTTATATTTGCTTACAATCGCTTAATTTCACGTAATTTTCTGCCTCTTGCGTTTTCCGTCGAGAATCCTAACCTAAGAGGATGGTAACTTCCCGCTCTTCTGGCGCGTCCCTACGTGCGGAAGGAAGGGGGGATATTTTACAAACCAGTCTGCTCCCCCGATCTTGTTCAACCGCGCCAACCGTCAGGAAGGAGGGGGTGTATTCAGCAAGAAAACGGCGGTGGAAGCAATAGCCGCCACCGCCGCTCCTGCGCTGAAGCGCGAGATCACCGAATCTCGGTCAGTTCGCCTGCGCGGATTTTCTCAACCAGCGTGTTCCACGCCTCTTTGTTGAGCCGCACCAGGTTGCCTTCTTCACCGATCCGCGCCTCGTTTCGATCCACATCCAGCACCACTTCGGGACACGCTCCGCACGCAGGACACAGCGATACGCGCACTGGTTCTTTCATCGTCTCACACCTCCCTTCTGGTTCACCGCAGCCGTTGCTTCCTGAACTGCCTTCGCCACATTCCCCAGGCAGCATGATCCCTGGGGATTGGTCACCTCGCAGTAGCAGTTGCCCGCCTTCACCTGCGTCTTGATCTGGTCGATCACCGTGCTGCTGCCGGTCGCCGCAAGCTCCGCCCGAACCTTCTCCGGTGTCCAGCCGAAGCAGTAACAGACAGGCGCGGTGGGGTCGCTCGGTTTCTTCAATCCCACCTGCACGGACAGGTCGTCCTTCCGAAACAGCGGTCTGCCTGGCAGGAAATAGACGACTTCGCACGTCGGGGTCGGGCAGAAGCAGAACTCCTCCTGCTGGGCTGGGATCGCGGGACGGCGGTCAGGTTTCAACAGCGCCCCCAGCGTCAGGCGGGTAACCGTCTTGCCCGTCTTCCCGCACACAGGACATGGAGCGGGGCTGCACTTCGTGGGCGGATGCAGGTCGCAGCACGACTCCACGCCAGTTGACTCCGGTTTCGGTGGCGGACAGCACCCCTGCGCCATGATTCACCGCCTGACCAGATGGCTCAGGCAACACGTCAGCACCAGCAGTCCGAGTCCGAGCACCAACAGCACCGTTCTCATCGTCACTTCTCCTGCGGACGGCTGGCTTTGTAGCCCGTCTGGTTGATCGCGGCCATCAACTGCTCCACCGTCACCTGCACGGGATCGTACTGCACGGTGACACGCTGCTGGGCGACGTTCGCGTCAGCACTGGCGACGCCTGGCAGGCGCTTCAAGCTGGATTCGACGGTCAGTTCGCAAGTTAGGCAGGTCATACCTGCAACGGGGATGACCACCTCGGTCGCAGTGCCGAACGGGCTGTCTGGTATGGAAGCCGTCTGCTGGCGCTGGCTGGCGAAGGTGTACACGTTCAGTCCGGCAAATGCCGTTACCACCAGCGAAGCGACTAGCAGCGTCCAGCGGGTCGGTGTCCCAGACGCCATCTGGCAGTGTTCGGTCGCGCAGCGCCTGCGCTCCTGGAAATACCGCCGCCACGCCACCGTCAGCAGAACAAACGCTGCTCCCAGGAACCACCAGTGGAAGCGCCCCAAGACCGCTCCGATACCCAAACTTCCCAACCCCAGCAGCACCAGGATCAATGGGGTCACACAACACACCGATGCGAACAGCGCCGACAGGAGGCCGAGTTTGTCTGCCTTCATGGGTCACCGTCCTCTCTTCGCGGATTGCCGCTGGATGGTCGGGCAGATTGCCTTCCCCCTCGGCCTGAAATTGGGCGGACAGCCCTGTCTCACCGCCAGCTTCACTCGCCGCTCGATCAAGCGCAGATCGGCGATCTTCTGTTGGAGTTCGCGCAGCCGCGTCTTGAGAAACGTCTGGACATGCCCGCAGGGGCAGCGGCCCCGATCCGCCAAGTCCAGAATCTCTTTGATCTCATCCAACCGCAGTCCCAGGTTCTGCGCCTTCTTGATGAACAGGAGACGGTCGGCAGTTTCAGGGGCATACAGCCGATACCCCGACGCGGTGCGGCTGGGTTTGGGCAGCAGCCCCACGTCCTCGTAGTATCGGATCGTCTTGACGGGAACGTCCGCCTGCTTCGAGAGTGCGCTGATGTAGAAGGTCTGTGCCATCTCACCAGTGAGTATAAACCATCCAGTCAACTGGAAGGTCAAGCGAAATCTTCAGGGAGAAATAATGAAGGCAGGGCGTGGTGCAAAAACACCTGGTTGTGTTACAGGAAAAAACAGGCGGGTTTTCGTGCTCAGTGGGAGGCGGGAGTTATTGACACAGCCCCGTTGGAGGACGGGTGCCCGTTGAACTGCAACTGCTTGGCGACCCGCCGCAGCAGACTGAAGCTCAACTGCCGATCTGATCGCAGTCCCTGGTTGTAGATCGCCGTCAGCCGCCGCCGGCGCCCCAGCCCGCAGCGCCCCGCCCACTGGAACCAGCGGTTCCCTCCCCGTCTCTTCCTTCACCATCCCTGCCCGGCCCTGTCACCGACATGGGCCAGCAGCTCGACACCATCTCGCGCACCGATGATAGCGCCTAACTTGAAAATACAACCATTTAGTTGTATACTTGTGTCCAGTGGACTGAAGAGAAACACACTGGAAGAATTTGGGCCGCGATTGCCGCAACCTCATGCGAAGCACATCGGAGAACGGCTCTATGAATTACGGCTCGAGGGTCAAGAAGGTCAGATTCGGATTTTTTATTTCTTTGATGGTAAGCGCGTCATTCTCGCCCATGCCATGAAGAAAAAGACTCAACAACTGCCGGCCCAGGAAATGGACGTGGCGAAGCAACGACAGCGTGCCTACTTTTCGCGCGTGTAGCGATACTCATGACAGGGAGGTCCCAATGCGTCATCTGCTGAAATCGGTTGAGGGGCACCTGCAGGAAAAGCGGCGAGCGGTTTCCTTTCGGGAGTTGTATGAGCTCGATGAGGAAAAACTGAAGGTCGCTAAGGTGATCGTTGGGGAGCGAATTAGACGGCGATTCACCCAGGCCGTGCTCGCGCATCGGCTTGGCGTGACCCAACAGCAAGTCTCCAAGATCGAAAATGGAGATTTCGACAATCTGGCCACACTACAGCGAATCCTCGGTCTGCTGGGCTATCACGTCAGAATTAGCGCCGCCCCTCTCCATCATCCCGTCCACCTAAGCTCAAGCAGGGCGTAAGTCTCAACCCTAGTTGCGCTTTCCAGAATGGCGCTGCTCTTGCCTCAGGAGGCGGCGCTTCTTGTGTGCGCCCCAGCGGTAGCCGCCGAGGGAGCCGTTAGCGCGGATGACGCGGTGACAGGGCACATGCGCGGGGTCGATGTTGCGACTCAACGCGCCCCCAACGGCGCGGGCCAGGCTCGGGTTGCCCAACTGCTGCGCCACCCACTGGTAGGAGCGCGTCTGTCCTTTGGGAATGCGCGCTACCACCGCATAGACCCGCCGCTCGAACGCCGTTGGAATGACGGGTCGCACTCGATATCGCCCCTTGCCGTCTTTTGCATAAAATCCGATCGACTTCTTTGGCGGCTCCGGCGGCGGAGGTGGTGGATCGATCAGATCCATCACGCGCTGGAGGATGGTCACGATTGCGGCGTCGTGAATATCGAGGCGTTGCTTCAATTCCGTTTCCAGGACGGCGAGCTTGCGGGCTAATTCCCGCGTATCGGTCAAGACATTCCGCATCTTCACAAACGCCCGCACCACAAAAAGACTCATCTGGACGGCGCGCGGACTATTAAGGACAGTCGCGGCCATGATCGCGCCGTGTTCTGTAAAAACGTAAGGGAGGTACCGGCGACCGCCGCGTCCTTTTGAGGTCACAAATTGTGACCTCAAATCATTCAACTGCCCTTCTGTGAGCCGAAAGACAAAATCGATGGGAAACCGCTCTGCATTGCGCTTGACAGCCTGATTCAGCACTTTGGTCGACACCCCATAGAGGCGCGCTAAATCTGAATCCAGCATCACTTTCTGTCTCCGGACCTCATGAATTAAACGCTCAAGTTGTGCTAACGATGTGTTCATGTCAACAGATTATATCAGTTATTCATGCTGAAGTTGAGCCAGGAGCGCTTCGGCATGGGGGACGCTGATTTTCGCAGCCTTGGCGATGGCGGCGGGGCTGGCTTGGCGCACGCGGCTCAACGTGCCGAAGCGCTTTAAGAGAGCCGTCCTTCGCGCCGGGCCGATGCCGCGGATCGCATCCAAGGCCGAGCGCAGCGCGCCTTTGCCGCGCAGCCGCCGGTGGTGCGTGATGGCGAAGCGGTGCGCCTCATCGCGCGCATGTTGGACAAGATGCAGCACCGGCGAGGTCGGTAAAAGCACGATGGGATCGACCTGGTCCGGCACGATGATGTGCTCAAACTGCTTGGCTAAGCCCAGCGCGGGGATCTTCAGTGCCAACGCCCCGATTTCTTCCAGCGCCGCATTGAGCTGGCCCCGCCCGCCGTCCACCAAGATCAAATCGGGCAGCGGCAGCTTCGTGGCGAGGCTGCCGCTGTAGCGGCGGCGGATCACCTCGCGCATCATGAGATAGTCGTCACTCCCCTGCACCGTCTCGATCTTGAAATGGCGATAGTGCGCCTTGAGCGGCTTGCCATCGGCAAACACCACCATCGAACCGACGGAAAACGTGCCCATGATGTTGGAGATGTCAAACGCCTCGATGCGGCGCGGCAGCGCGGGCAACCGCAGCGCGAGTTGCAATTGCTCCAGCGGCCCGGCGTACGCCGATTTTTCTTTCGCCACGATCACCGATGTCAGCGCGTGGATCTGATCCCGAATCCGCGCCGCTTCTTCAAAACGCCGATGGCGCGCGGCCTGCTTCATCCGCCGGGCGAGGTCGCGCAGCAGCCCATCGCGCTTGCCCTCGAGAAACGCCACCACATCATCCACGATGCGCTGATACGCCGCCTCATCGATCCGCCCAATGCACGGGGCGAGGCACTGGCCCAAGTGATACTCCAGGCACGGGCTGCTCGGAAACGTGCGGCAGGTGCGCAGCGGAAAGACGCGCTTAAAAAATTGCAGCGCGTCGCGCAGCAAGCCCGCGTCGGCATACGGCCCGAAGTAGCGCGCGCCCCGACTGCGGTCGGGGCGGCGAACCACGAGCAGCCGCGGAAACGGCTCGTGCGTCAGCTTCAACAGCGGATAGCGCTTGTCATCCCGGAAGGCCACGTTGTACTTGGGGTGGTGGCGCTTGATCAGGTCCGATTCGAGCAGCAGCGCTTCGGCCTCAGAGGGCGTCTGCTGCACCTCCACGTCGGCGATCTGCGTAACCAGCGTGGCGATGCGCGGGGACAGGCTGGGGGAGTGAAAATAGGAACGGACCCGCGTCTTGAGGCTGAGCGCTTTGCCGACGTACAGCAGCTCGCCGCGGGCGTTGCGAAACAGATAGACCCCCGGCTGATCCGGGAGGCGGCTTACTCGCTCGAGGAGGCCGGCGCGGTGAGCAGGCGGCTGAGCCATCGCAGGGCAGAGGTCAATTCCGACACACCCAAGAGGGTGCACGCCATCCCGTAGAGCAGCGCGCCGACCACGATCACGCAAGGCAGAGCGACGAGCGCGGGCAGACGCACGCCCACGCTCCCCCACAGCGCCCAGCACCCGACCCCCATGAGCGCGGCGGCCAGCCCCATGCGCAGCAATGGCACGCGCAAGGAGGCCGCGAGCGGACGATCCAGCCGCACTTCCAGCGCGCGCAGCAGCCGCCACGCGTTCAGCGTGCTCGACAGCGCCGTCGCCAGGGCCAGGCCGCCGAGCTTCAGCGGCCAGATGAGCGCTAAGGCCAGCGCCACATTCATCAGCAGCGCCCGCGCGGCCAACTTCACCGGCGTGGCCGTATCGTGCAGCGCATAGAAGGCGTTGATGAGCACCTTGCCCGCGGCAAACGCCGCCAAGCCCACCGCGAGCAAGCGCAACGCCTGCGCCGTCATGGCACTGGAGGCCGCGTCGAAGGCGCCGCGCTGAAAACAAATTTGCACGATGGGCGAGGCCAGCACCACCAGACCCGCGGATGCGGGCAGCATCACAAACGCCACCATGCGCAGCACCGACAGCAGCGTGGCGCGAAACCGCTCCACATCCTGCACGGCGGCCTGCTCGGACAGCATCGGCAAACTGGCTTGGGCCGAGGCGGTGCCGAACACGGCCAGGGGCAACTGCACCAAGCGATTGGCAAAATAAAACGCGGCCACCGCCCCTTCCCCGACGATAAACGACAGGGAGGCCACGATCGTATCAAACAACACGCTGGCCTGATAGACGGCCGACCCGGCCAGGCGCGGCCCCAGCAGCCGCATCACTTCGCGGGAGCCTTCGTGGCGCCACACCCAGCGCGGGCGAAATCCCCGTTGGAGGAGTACGGGCACCTGGATGAGCACCTGCAATACACCCCCAATGATCACGCCCCACGCCAGCCCGACCACCGGCGGGGTGGTGCGCGGGGCCAGCCAGAGGCACCCGCCGATCATCGCCAGGTTCCATACCGCCGGGCCCAGGGCGGGCATCGCGAAATGGCGCAGGCTGTTGAGCAGCCCGTAGCAAAACGCCCAGAGGCCCACCAGTGTGATAAACGGAAAGAGGATCCGCGTGAGCGTGACGGTGAGGGAAAATTTTTCATGATCGCCGGCAAATCCAGGGGCGATCACGCGCACCAGCCAGGGGGCCAGCAGCGCCCCGCCGACCCCCAGGCCCAACACCAGCAGTGTGAGGCGCACGCCCAGCGCTTGGGCGAGCCGCCAAAATTCCTCCGGCGATTTCGTCGCGCGCGTGGCCGTCAGCACCGGCACGACCGCACTGGCCATCGCGCCTTCGGCCACCAAATCGCGCAGCACGTTCGGCAGCCGAAAGGCCACCACAAACGCCTGCGCCTGCATGCCGGTGCCGAAGAGCCGAGCGACCAACAGATCGCGCACAAACCCCAGGATCCGGCTCACCGCCGTCGCCGCCGCAATCACGCCGGTGGAGGCGGCCAAGCGCGCGCCCTCGCGGCAATGACGGGCCGGTGTGGATGAACCCTCGACGGACGATTGACAGGAGCCGGACTTCATTCTAGAATAGATGGCTTAGGCACTCTGAGGAGGATCGCATGCCCATTACCCGTTCGGCGGCACGACAATTACGGAAGGATCGCGTGCGCAGGCTGCGCAATCAGACGGTCTCGTCAGAGCTGAAGACCCTGAAGAAGCAGTTTCTCACGCTGGTCGCGGCGCGCAAGCATCCCGAAGCCGCGCAAGCGCTCTCCCTGGTGATGCGCCGGTTTGATCAGGCCGCAGCCAAGCGCGTGATTCACAAAGGCACCGCCTCGCGCACCGCCTCGCGCCTGACGCGACAACTGGCGCGCGTTGCCCCCGCCAAAGCTTAAGCTCGGCACAGCTCCACCACTAACGTATCCACGGCCGCGCGCGGCGACGGCAAGCGGCCTTGTTTCGCCGCCACATCGACTTCCCACACCCGGCGGACGCTGTGTTGCAGCGACTCCACGGACCGTGACGCCACTTCCCCGCGCAGCCGCTCCAACTGCCAGGGCTGCAGGCTCGCGTCGCCTCCGCGCTTCACGAGCAGCCAGCGCTGCAATTGCCAGCCCAGCAAGCCAACCACCTCAAGCAGCTCTTTCCCGTCGGCCAATTGGTCGTGCAGCCCGGTCAGCGCCGCAGCCGCATCACGCCGGGCGATGGCATTCACCAGCTCGAATCCGGAGAACGCCGGCGCCGGCGCGGCAAAACGCTCCACGACCGCTTGCGGCCCCAGCGCCTGCCAGGGCGACGCGCGCTCCAGCTCTTCATCCACGAACAGCATCAGATGCGCCGATGAGGCGGAGGTTCGGAGATCCTCGAGCAGGTGCGCCGTGCACGCCTCATCAAGCTCTTGCGCCTCTTCGATCACGATCAGACGACTCGCGCTCATCAGCGGCGGCTCGCGCAGCAATCCGGCCAGCTCGAAGATGCGCAGCGAAACCCCGCTGACGCGATGCTGATCGATCAGCTCCACCGCCAGCGCGCGCGTGAGCTCCTGCGCGCGACTGAGCTTGCGCGCCCGATCCGTTCCGCATAGCACGTAGAGCCGCGGGGTGGGCATGGCTACCAGTTTTCGACCGTGCGCTCGACGACGCGGCGCGCCGTATCTTTCACGGCGCGATCCAGCGCGGAGGCTTCCGATTCGGCGTTCGCGCCCAGCTCGAAGTAGGTCGCATCGCCGGTCAGCCGCTGTTCTTCCCAGAGCATTGCGCCGTCTAGCTGGCGTCGATCGTAAAAGCGCACATTGACCACCACGCTCAGCCGCCATTCTTCCACTTGCTGCGAGGCGTTGTAGCGCAGGGCGTCCCGACGAAAATCGACCAGCTCGCCTTCCAGGCGCGAGTCCGCATTCGTCGGCGAGGCCGGCCGCAACAAGCCGGTGAACTGAAACCGATTAATGATCGCCGTCGTCATATCCGACTCCAACCCATGCCGGTACACGGGAAAATGCTGATAGTCGTTGGTGAGTTGCGTGAGGTCGATCGTATTCGTCAACGGTTTCACGTACACCGTTTTCAAGTACCCCGCTAACCCTGGCCGCGTGGTGTAGCCGCAGCCGGCAGTCGATAGTCCATAGACCATAGTCCACAGACTAAAAAGTAATACGCGCCGTCTCATGGCGTTTTAGGTGTGAGCACGACAAGGCGCTTCGAGGCTTTCGGCGCCCAGGCGGTGTCGGCGTAGCGCGACACGATCGCTTGGTAATACACCACCGCCGAGGCCGCCTGCTTGCGCCGCTCGTAAAACTGCGCGACTTGAAATTCATGCTCGGCTTGGCGCTCGCGCAGCGTCTGAATGCGCGCCACCGCCTCGGGCGAGAGGTCGCTGTCGGGGTACTCCTCCACAAAGGTATGCAGCTCCTCCACCGCTTGCTGCGTGGGATGCTGGTCGTAGCCGGCTTTGAAGGTGCCCTTCAGGCTGGCCTGGGCGAGCTGAAAGCGCGCATCATCCACTAGTGGCGACTTCGGATAGCGATCAATCAATTGGTCGAACGCGCTCACCGCCTGCTCGTACTCACCCAGCGCCAAATACGCGATACCCAGCTTGTACTGCGCTAATTCCCCATGCTCGCTGAAAGGCCCCTCTTCGACGATCGCCTGAAAGGCTTCAATCGCCTTATCGCGCGCCGGCATGATGGCCACCGCCCCAAAGATCATCCGCTTCTTGCCGCCTAAAAAGTAGTTGCCGATTTGATAGATGCGCTCCAAAATCTCCTCGAAGCGCGAGGTGGAAGGATACACTTGCGCGGTTTTCCTATACGCGAGGAACGCGGCGTAGTAGTCGCGCCGTTCTTCTTCGCACCGGCCGAGATAGTACTGGGCTTCCGCCGCCTCGTGCGAATCTTTGAACTGCTTCAGCATTTTCTTGAATTCGATTTTCGCCTTGTCGTAGTCCTGCTGCTGGAAGAACGACACCGCGTAGGCGAGCTGCTCCTGCGGCGTATCCTTCACCGCGCCGGAGGGCCCGATCCACCCGGTGTGCGGCGTCCACACCCACCCCGCCTCCGCCAACAATGGACACGCGCCCAGCAGACTCAGAATGATGATCCCGACGAGTACGGCTCGTTTCATCGCGCTTCCACGATACCAAAACCCCCTCCTAAAGTCAAAACTCCAGGCATGCTCGTGTTTTTCAACTTTCGCCGAAAATGAATACTACGCAAACCCTATCACTGTTCTGACGGATTCAAGTACGGTTACCACCTAACGGCGCAGTTCGTTCAGGTACACCCAATCGCCGGGGGCACGTTCGTATTTCCAGGTGTGCCAGCCATCGATAGCACGTTTGTAAATAGCACGGGCGGCACCTGAGGGGCTTCGATACAACTCTCCCTTCAGACGAATCATGCCGTCTTTTCTCACGCGCGCCCGATAGCTTCTTCCCTTATACCGCCAGCGAATCCGAAAAGGCTTGGTCACATAGGGGGCCAAGGGCATCGCCTTCCTGCGTGTCCTGTCCGGCTCCGCGCCAAATTCGCTTACTGGCAGGGTGAACAATTCATCCAGTTCGACTCGTTGGAGTCTCGCGATATCGCGCTTAAATCTTCTCCGGAGATCCTCAGACTTGGCAAATTTCCCTTTGACCAGATTCCCTTTCGGAGCGGCGATCCGCAGGACAAGCGCTTCCAGCTCTCGAAGATGTTGATCGCCGATGGTGAGATAGACGCTAAAGCGATCCCATGTCTTGGCGTGACGGTCCCGCAAATGGTGATTAAGTCGAGAGCGCAGGTTCGAGGCAAGGCCGACGTAATACAACCGGCTCTTCCGATACAGCGCATAAATTCCATGTCGCCGTCGCACGTAGGCTTGAATCGCCCGTTGATGCGTTTCCAGCGCTTTTCTGGAGATCCCCTCAAGATGCTGGCACACAAATTGCCTGTCTCTTGCCATCGTCAGCCCTCAGTTGAAGCACTCTCTCTGCCAGCGGTCGTTGCCTTCGGGCATCTGTTCACGATCAACTCAAACCCACTCCTGTGTGTACTTCGAGTAATTATACTCATCTATCAGCTTAAGGAGAGTCTTGTCCGTCCTGTCAACATAGCCCTTCACTTTCCCTGCCAGCTCCCTCATCAGCTTGCAGAACTCAACGTATTTCCCGGCTGAATCTTCTGAGTAATAGCACTCGTAGCCTCTGGCTATCGCGTCATCCCATAACGGAAAGAAGGAGGGAACCAGAAGATGCAATGCCTTGGCTACTGCAACAGGACTTCTCCTTCCCTGGGACTTGCCTGAATGAATCTGCAAGGCATTAAGAAATTGATCGAACAGGCTCCTTATCTTTTCCTCGTCGGCTTCGACGAGGCTTGAGATGTCCCTGGCTTTGAAAGCCTCAATGCCGATGAGATTTGAGGTTATGCACTGCTCCAGCCTGTCAAAGTCAAAATTCCCGTAGCGGTAAAAAGCCTGGTTCCACGTCAGTAGCAACACGCCCAGTCCATCCGCCATCTCTGCGGGTTTGCCCCACGAATGAGCAATGAGAAAAGAAGCCACCTTGTACATGGCATCCCGTTTCTCGCGCCTCTCAAATTCCTCTACGCCTTTAAGAAATTCCTCTTTGCTCGGGATGTTCATGTCTACAGGAAAGCTGGCGTTCTTTTAAAGTTTGCTCCAACTGTCATTCAAAACGTAAAGTCCAACGGCATGACTAATTCAAGCTCTTCCTTGTCAAAAGTTACAGGAAATGGCTCAAAGGGCGCTGCTTCTCGCACAATTCTCAAAGCTGCTTCCTCAAGTATCTTGTCTCCCGAAGATTTCGCAAGTTCCGCGTTCTTTAGCTCACCGTTCTTCTTCACTATGAAGCGGACCTTAACCCAGCCCGTTGCAGCAGCCAGAAGCTGAGATGATTTTTGCGCTTGCTCCTGCACTTCTGCCTTTATCCTTGAGAGGTAAGGCATGCGCTCTGCCATGAGTTTGGCTGTGCGTTCTTCCTCAACCTTTCGTTCTGCCTCAGCCTTCTCTTCTCCCGCCTTCCGTTCAACCTCAGCTTTCTTCATCCCTAGCGCAAGAATTTCTGAAAAGTTTTCAAACTCTGTAACGCGCCAGTATCTGTCAGGAGTCCTCACAAGCCTGAATCGCAACGACTCAGCAGGCTTGCCCTCTTCAATTGCACCAAGGAGCTCAACGATTGCGCTGTTACCATACACGCGGATCTTGCCTCTTCTTATCGGCTTCACTTTGGGCAGGCTCTCAATGATCTGCGGTGCTTGCTCGCTTGTCTTGTCCTTCGCTAGTTCCCTTGGCTTCACTTCTTCTGACTTTGCTATGTCGCCTTCTTTAAGCGTTCCCGATTCAACAGAACGCAAGATGCCCTGGCTAACCTGTTCTACCAAACGGGGCTTCCACGCTTCTATCAGCGCCATGCCTATGCCTAATCCAAGCTGTTCCCAGCCGCTACCTGTCGTCTGCGTCCTCGATACCTCATCCGCAGTTACCTTGAAGAAGTCATCAACGAGCCTGCGGCTCAGGCTTGGAACGTCAACATGCTGCTCAAACAGATATCTGTCATGCTTCTCTACCGCTTGCCTGATTTGAAGCAGAGAATAATAAATCGTGCCTGTCCAGTAATGCCATGCAGCCAGCGCTGCACCAATTGCAACCAGCGAAAGAATCAGTCCTCGGCGTTTCATATCGCGTGGAGTTCCAATTCCTGCCTCATCCCTTCCTCACGTACATACACCCATAATTCAGCTTCGGCTTCTCAATCGGAATGTCTGCAATAATGCTCAGAAGATACAGCACAGTTCTCGGGTCATGCGTGATGCCGGCTGCGCCTGAATGCGAGGCTCCCTCAATGACAAGCTGTTCAATCTTCGCCTTCAAATGCTTTGGCAGAACTTCTGTTCGGAGGCGCGCGCTTCGCATGATAGTAGGATCCTGCGTGCCTTCCACATGATAGAAAGCCTTCACTCGCGAGAGAAACTTCACCCTGTTCTCGAGAGAATTGATTTTCCTGATGGCAGCACATGTTGTTGCCAGATTCCTGACTTGCACATAGTGATAAGGCTCCCACTTCATGCCCGGAAAGAGTTGATCCGCAAGCCTCACGAACTGGCTGTACACAATGCCTCGCAAGGGAGAGGCGACAGCCACGCAGTTTTCCACGTTGCGCAACGCATCCTTGCCTTGTGTGATCGCCGCCAGAATGTCCAGGCCACCCATGCTGTGCCCGATCAAGTCAACAGGCTCATCCATTGCAGCATGAGTTCTCACCCTTGCTTTCAGTATCTCCGCAAAGTCGAAGAAGCTCCTTGAGTTCGCGGATTCCTGCTGCGAGAAATTGAGATAGCTGACGTAAGTTACCTTGTCAGGGTTCTTCACGATCTTGTCCATCCAACTCTTGATAGAGCCATGCCCCTTCAAAACAGGTTTGTCATAGCCTTTCCATGCCTGTCCTTCCTCACCAGCCCAGCCCGGCACAAAGAAAACGTGCCGCTTGAGGGAAATGCTCTGCCCTGCCAGCGAGCCAAGCTTGGCAAGAGCCTGCTCCTTCTGGCGTTGCCGCTTAGCTGATTCCTCTTTCACAGGATCAATGAGCTGGGGGATTATCGGCATCTCTTGTCTCACGCAGATTATCGCCCTGCAGCAGCAGATTGCCGCTGTCCGCATCACCGGTCGACAAACTCTTGTCGCACCGCAGCAGATGATACGGCACCTGCCGGTGGTGATTGAGCACGGCGTGCTTTCCGATCCACTCAAGCGTCGGCATCCCAATCAACCCCAATCAACCCAATATTGTCTCGACTCCCAGGCGTGCTATTGTGTCAGAACTTCCACTTTTGCTCGTTGAACCACACGGTCAAGCTCATGCACTTGATTTCATACGCTCGGCAAACGTCTGGAATCTTGACACGAGTGCTGGTAGGACTTGCAGACTTTTCTGACGTGATGACGGTCGCGTTTTCCGCCTTTGCTAACGCGATAATGAAGGGGTCGGCATCGGGGGTCGTCTTGCCGGGATCTACAAGGCTGGGATACTTCGCCACAATCTCCTTCACATACTGGAGTTGTTCCCTGTCCAAGTCCTTGAACATTTTTCGATGTTTCTTCGCCCAGTTCTGAAGCCGGATGTCCCACACAATCTCTTTGAATACCTCACGAGGCGCGATAAGCCGCTTCTGGGAAACCAGCGCTTCGATGTTCTTCCAAAGAGTTGAAAAGACGCTGTCCGGATACTGCTCCGTCAAATCCATCAACGCACTGGTGTCAATGCAGTAGACGTAGCCAGGGAACAGCTCCATGGCTAAGGCTTGCCAATAAGAAGCCGCTCCACCTTTGGAAGATGTTGCAACCGAATGGCAAGGTAATCCGCCACATCGGGATAGGTAATCTTCCCTGCTCGGTGCGAATCCAACACTAGCGAGACAAAAGGAACGCCGTTCTCTCGAAGGCACTTTTTGGACTGGTTCACCTTACCGAAGGGTTTCTTTTCCTGCCGTTGTTTCGCCTTCTCTTTCCAGTCCTCCCGCCTTCGCTTATAAAGCTCTTCTGAGGCTAGACCGAAAATAACTAATCGTCGTAGGATAACCTCGGAACTGACCTTGAAATCTTCTGCTATTTTCTTAAGCGTATCCTCAGACCATTGAGTCGAGGCATTCTTACCTTCGACTAATCTGTGCGCTAACAGATTGGGTTTTGGAACCAGGCTTGCCCCAGCAATGTGATTACAAAACACCTCAACAGCCTTCACATCATGGTTGTTGCTATCATCATCCCGCATATCACAAAGGCCACCGCCGTCAAGCATCAGGTGGGTGTATTCATGGAACAAGGAGAACGTCCTGCCGTTCAACGCATCTCGAAGATTGAGGACAATGGTAGGAAACTTGGGGTTTGGAACCGAGAAAGCTCTTACATCGTCATCGAGAGGCATGGCAAGCTGCAAGACCAAGATGCCAAGCCGCTCAAGAGCCTTCCTCCACTCAGTGAGAGCTTCACTTTCATCTTTCCATCGAAGCTGAGTCTGAATGGTGATGTTGAGTTGCTCCCTTATCTTCCCCGCAACAGTTTCGGGTTGGTCTGATAGACGAACCTTCAGGAGCTTGGGGGTTGTCTCACGATTAAGATTTTCCGTCAATTCAGCCGCCAGAGACTGAAGACGCGAGGCTCTCCGAATCGCTAGACGAGTCTCAGGAGAGAGGGGCTTTCGCTGGTCTGAGGGAAGCGTGCGAAAATCCTTCGGATGTGGGGGTTCTTTAGGTGGTTCTGGGAGGAAGAAGGCGGCGAGGGGGCGCTTGTAGAGACCTGAAAGCTTCTCAAGCTGAGTGAGAGTAGGAGTTTTCTCCCTAGACTCCGACTCCCATTTCTCAATTGTTTCTTTGCTGAGCTTTAGCCGCCTAGCAACGTCTCCGGCATCCCTACCAATGCTCTCCCTCGCCCATTGGAGAATCTTCGGCTCGACGGCAACTTCCAGACCTTTACGAGACATGGGAGATGTCGCAGCAACACAATTCGAGAAAGGATGAAGCGAAACTTTGAAGGACAAGACGTTCCTGTTTCCAGGATGGCATCGGCCTACTGGTTACTATACGTTGCCCGCTAGCGTCCGTCAACCGTCCTCCCATCAGCGCGGAAGGATCAGGGGAAGATAGAGGAGCAGCCAGGGGATGGCGAGGAGGGTGGTGCACAGCCACAGGGCGTTGGTGAGCCGGCGATCCAGCCCGAAGAGCAGCGGCAGCGTCAGCGGCGAGATCGCCACCGGCATCGCCGCCTGGAGCAACACGACCAGGCGCGCCGTGCCCTCCAGATGGAAGCCCCACACGAGCAGCCACGCCGCCAGCGGCGTGTACCAGCATTTAATCGCGCTCATCGCCAGGCACGGCCGCAGCGCCTGCCCGAACGGTTCCACGCGAATCTGCGAGCCGACGGCCGCCAAATAGATCGCCGTGTTGGCAGGAATCAACAGATGGTTCGCCCATTGCAGCACGGGGGGCCGCGGCACGCGGGCGAGGCTCAGCCCCAAGCCGGCGAGCAGGCCGATAAAGTAGAGCGCGCGCAGCTCAGCCGAGGGCGCGCCGTCGGCTTCTCCGGAGACGGGCTGATGGCCGAACCGCCGCGCGAGAGCAAACCCGATCAGATAATAGCAGGGGCTGAAATAGACCAGATACAACATCGACAAGCTGTAGCCCGCCTCGCCGAACAGCGCGAAGGCGGTAAAGGCGCCGATGAACCCGACGTTGGAGAACATCGCGCACACGAGAAACGCCCCGGCCTGCGGGCCGGGCAGCCGCGTGCGCTGCACATAGGTCCACGCCGGCAGCAGGGCGAGCACGCACAACAGGCCGCCGATCAACGGCAACGCAAATACCCGCGGGTCGCTGAGATTCAATTGCCAGAACGACAAGCAGGCCGTCACCGGGGAGAGCCAGATGGTCCACAGCACCACGCGCTTGGCCCGCGATTCGGTGAACAGATGCCGTTGGCCCAGCCACCAGCCAATGATGAGTGAGCCGACTGAGAGACCTAAGCCGGACACTAAGCGTGCGACCATTATTTGAATGTGTTCACCAGCACACGCTCACCGTCGGTGCGAACGGTGACGGCGCCGTCGCGGCGCGTCAGATACAGTTGCGTGCCCACGCGCGCCAGCGCCTGCACCACCTCGCTTGCGGGCAGGTGATGCAAGAGACCGACGCTGATGATGGACACCTCCGGATGCACGCGCTCGAAAAACGCCTGCGTGGCCGCGCCCAACGCGCTGCCATGATGCGGCACCTTCAACACCGTCGCGCGCAGGGCGTCTCCCCATTGCAGCACCCACGGCACGCCCTGCTCTTCCAGATCGCCGCATAAGAGGAAACGGATCGCCCCCTTCGTCACCTTCAGCACCACCGAATTGTCGTTCGAGCGCCCCGCAGCACCCGGAACCCCTTCGCGCGGCGGATGAAGCATGATCATCTCAACTCCTGAAATGCCCGTCAACTGGTTGCCGGCGGCCACACGCTCGTGCGGAATACGCCGCCGGACGATCTGCGTGAGCACCTGCCGGCCCAGCGCGCTCTCAGCTAGCGAGCCGTTCGTGAACACGCGCTTCACGCGCACCTGATCCAACACGGCCAGCGCCCCGCCCACATGGTCCGCATCAGGATGCGTGAGAAGCAGGGCGTCCACCGTTGACCAGCCGCGGGCGCGCAGAAACGGCACCACCGCATACTGGCCGGCCTCCGGCGTCCCCGCGTCGATGACCACCGTTTCACGATCCGGCGTGCGCAACACCAGGCTGTCGCCATGCCCCACATCCAACACGGTCATTTCCAAATAACGCGCCTGGCTGTGCCGAATCGCCAGCGACGTCCACAGCCACACATTCACACCCAGCAGCCACGCGGCCAACACCCAGACCGGCGGGCATCGAAGCCGTCGTCGCAGCAACGAGAGGCCTACCAAGAGAGCATAACCGCCGATCAGCCAGCCGCTGGGCGTGCCAATCTCCCATGAGCCGGCCGGGATATGATGCAGCCATCCGACGCACGAGACGATGGCGTGGATGAGCCAGGCCACCAGCGGGCTGCCCCAACGCATCACCTCCGGCAGCAGCAACCCCACGGCCAGCAGCGGGGTCCCCACCATCACCATCGCGCCAACCAGCGGCACGAGGACGAGATTCGCGAGGATCGAAATCGGCGAGAGGAGATGAAAGTACCACGCCAGCAACGGCCACAGGCCGACCCAAATCGCCAGTGTCGAGGCGAGGCTCACCGCCACCGCGCGCCGCAGCCACATCGGCAGCCAGGCCAGGGGCGGCTCGATGACTGCGCGAAACCGATTCGCAAACAGCAGCAGGCTCGCCACCGCGCCGACCGAGAGCTGAAAGCTCGGGTCCGTCAACTGCAAAGGATTAAGCCACAGCATGAGCAGGGCAGCCGCCGCTAAGAGATTCGGCCAACTGACCACGCGATCGAGCCAGATCGCGCCCAGCACCATCCACGCCATGATCGTCGCGCGCACCACCGGCGGCTGCAGACCCGCCAGCCAACAGTAGCCTCCCACGCCGATCGCCGTCGCCACCAGCCGCCCGCGCAGCGGCGCACCGACCAGGCGCAACCCCATCTCCAACAGCAGCGCGATCAGCCCCACGTTGAAGCCGCTGACGACGACCAGATGCATCGTGCCCGTCTCGACGAAGGCGCGCTTCAGGCGCGCAGGGAGTGCGACCCGCTCGCCTAATAAAAAGGCGCGCAGCAATCCGGCATCCGCCTCGCGAAAGGAGGCGTCAAGCAGCCGCTCCACACGATGACGCACGGACGCAACCCCTCGCGCCCACCACCAGCCGCGCGTCGCGCGCAGCCGCACCGCGGCCTCAAACGGCTCGACCGTCAGCAGCGCATGGATGTGCTGCCGCGCCAGGGCGGCGCGCCAGTCATACTGGCCGGGGTTGCCGGGGCTGGGCACGCGCGACCACCGGCCCTCGAGGAGCACCTCATCGCCCACCGCCAACGGCGCGCGCGGCTGGTGAATCGTCGCGCGCACGCGCCCGCGCACCGGCTGCCACCGGCCGTCCCGTTGCACCTCGCGGGCCTCGACGACGCAGGCTAACCGCGTCGCAGACGCCGGTGCGTCATCATCGGGGCTGAACAATTCCACCGGGTCATTGACGATGACGCCATGCAGCGTCACTACGGAGGGCTCCGGCCCGAGAAGCCACGCGAGATGGTCGACGGACCACTCGCGCACGCTCACGGTTCGCAGCAGGCCCACGCTCAGCCACACGATCAGCAAGCACACCGTCGCGCGTTTGGTGGAGCACCGTACACGCCACGCCAGGCCGGCCGCGCCAAGGCCCATCACCACGGGGATGACGGCCGGCACCGAGGCGGACAACGCCAAGAGGATACCGACGGCAAACGCCAGCGTCGCAGGAATCAGCGGAGGCATCAGATCAGTCGTCACGGTGTGGTGCGGCGGCACGGAGTTCGTGAGGCGGGCCTCTGATTTTCGAGGCGCTAAGCAGGCGGATGGGGCTGGAGGCTCAAAATCACGTGCCGCATGATCGCTTGCTGATCCGGCGGCTCAATCTGAATGAATTTGACTCCGGCTTCCACCGAGCGCTCGCGCTGGGCCTTGCCGATCATCTCATACTGCTCGCACCAGACCACTTCCCCGGTAAAGGTGATCGGCTTCGGCTGATCGGGCAGCGTGACCTCAATGCGCAGCGCCGTGCCGGCCTTGAGCGGATCGCTTAAAAACAGGCACACGCCCCCGCCCCCGATGTCGGAGGAGAGCGATACCTTGGAGGCCGGACCCCGCATCACCTGATACGCCACCGGCAACCGCGTATCCAACCGGACAAATTTCCGCCGTTCTTCCATGCGTGTCCCTCCGCCTAGTCGAGCAGAAACGTTGAGTGCGCCTCTTCCACCGCCGACTGCTCATAGAGTGTAAACGGAATTTCCTGCAAGAATCGCGAGGGCTGCAGCAGCAACTGGCCGCCCCCTCGCCCGCTCATGTCGATCACCGGATGCACCAGATACAGCTCATCCTTCGCCCGCGTCGTCGCCACGTAAAAAATGCGCCGCTCCTCTTCTTCCCCATCCGGCTCGCGCAGCGCCATCGGCGAGGGCACATCCCCTTCGCACATCCGAATCAGAAACACCACGCGCCACTCCAATCCCTTCGCCTGATGGACGGAGCTGAGCACCACGCGCTCCTGATCCGTCGTCGCATCGCGGCCCACCTCCTGGCCGTACAGCTCGCCCAGCAGAATCAACTCTGACAGCAGCGTGTCCAGCGTCTGATACGAGCGGGCAAACACCGCCAGTTGCTGGAGATCTTCCAGCCGCGAGGCCGCATCCTCATGCTTGGAGTGCAGGTAGTCGGCGTAGCCGCTCTCCAACACATCGTGAATCAGCGCGCCGGGCGCCTCCTGCGCCTGCACCGCCTGTTTGAGGCGCTTGAGATCGACTTGGAAGCGCTTGAAAAACGGCTTAGCCGACGGGCTGATCGCCCCCTCAGCGGTCGCACCCAGCAGCGCCTCCAGCGGATCCGCCGTGCGCGCGATCGTCTCCCACAGCTTCGCGGCCGTGACGTGGCCGATGCGCGGCAGCATGAGAAACAACCGCCGCCAGGCGATTTCATCGAAGGGATTGTGCAGCACCTTCAGATACGCCACCACGTCTTTGACGTGCGCCTGCTCGAAAAACCGCACGCCGGAGCGGATCTCGTAGGGAATATTCCGGCGCACCAGCTCCGCCTGCAGGATGGTCGAATGCGAATGGGCGCGGTAGAGCACCGCCATGTCGGCCAGCGGCACGTCCTCATCGCGCAACTGCAACAACCGCTGGGCGACGAACGCCGCCTCCTGGTACACGTCGTTCACCGGCACAATCGTCGGCACCACGCCGGAGGCGCGGGTGGCCGTCAACGTTTTTTCATACGGCTGCGGATTGTGATGAATGCTCGCGTTGGTGAAGGCCAGAATCTCCGGGGTGGAGCGATAGTTAATCTCGAGCTTGAAGACTTCCGTGCCGGGGTTGCGCTCAGGGAATTTCAGGATGTTATCGTAGTTGGCCCCGCGGAACGCGTAGATCGACTGCGAGTCATCCCCCACTACCATCAAGTTGTGGCCGTTGTGCGCGGTGAGCGTTTCGACAATCTGCGCTTGGATGGCGTTGGTGTCTTGATACTCATCCACCAGCACCGAGCGAAACTGCTCGCCCAGCCGCTTCGCCACGTCGGGATGGTCCTGCAGCACGGCCAGCCAATTGCGCAGCAAATCGTCGTAGTCCATCGCCTGCGCCTGGCGCTTCTTGGCCGTGTAGCGGGCGGCGATGCGCTGCAGCTCCTCGGTCCACATCACAAAGTGCGGGAAGCGGTGCGCAATCACCGCATCCAGCGGCTGCTGCGTGTTGAAGCCGAAGCTGATGAGGTCCTGAATGATCGAGGCCGCGGGAAAGCGCTTCTCTTCCACCTTCACGCGCGCCTCGGAGACGCACAGCTTGATCAGATCGCACTGATCTTCGTTATCGAGAATCGAGTAGCGCGGGTCGATGCCGATCAATTGCGCATAGTGGCGCAGGAGGCGATTCCCGATGGCATGAAACGTGCCGCCCCACACCTTCCCAAGACCCGAGCCGGCTAAGGCCTCCACGCGGCCGAGCATCTCGCGCGCCGCCTTGTTGGTGAAGGTGGCCAGCATAATAGAGGAAGGCGGCACGCCCTTGGCCACCAGATACGCCACGCGATAGGTGATCGTGCGCGTTTTGCCGGAGCCGGCCCCCGCGATCACCAGCTTCGGCCCGTCGCCGCAGGTCACCGCGACGCGCTGCTGGTCGTTCAAATCCCGCTCAAGGCTCAAGCGTTGGGGCGCTTCGCCGGTGTGCTCCAAGACAAAGGTGCGCATGCGGAGGTTATGCGCGCTCCCGCGCATGAACCAGCGCCAACGCAACACCGGCAATCAGCCAACTGCCAAGCACATCAGACGGCCAGTGGCGGCCCAAATAGACCCGGCTGATCCCCACAAACATGATCAACAGCAAGCTCAAAAATGCGGCGAGGCGTCCCGCCCGATGGTGCACGCCGTGCCACCGGTAGGCCAAATACCCGAACACAAACGCCGAGTGAAGCCCGTGCCCGCTGGGAAACCCGGCCAGCTTAAACCGCGTGCGCCAATCCATCGCGGCGGGAATGGTGGCCACATCAGGACGCCAGTGCGAAATCAGGAGGCGCAGCACGACTTCAATGCCCATGCCCATCAGAAACGCCCCCAGCACGAGCAGCGCCGCATGACGTCCGTCGCGGCGCCACAGCCATATGCCGATGCCCGCCAGCACCGCCGCCGTCCAGGACGAGCTGCCAAAAAAGGTGACGGCCCGCATCACGCCATCCACCAGCGGGACGCGCATGAGCGCAATCCACGCCGTCAGCTCTCGATCCGCAGGCGAGAGCCACCCCGTTGCCACCGCCGCGGCCAACACGCCCAATGCGGCCACGCCGGCCCATACCCACCGCTGCAAACGGCTCATGGGCCTTTCATCGCCTTGCGAAACGCCTGCACCGCCTCGCCCAACGCCTTCGCAATCTCGGGAAGGCGCTTGGGGCCGATCACCAACAGCGCAATCGCGAAGATCACCGCCAATTCGGCTAACCCTAAGTTGCCCATCTACTCCTCCACCGTCACGTAGTCTTGGAAACTGGCGTAGATTTTTGGGCCGATGCCGGGTACGTCCTGCACCTGCTCCGGATGTTCAAAGCCGCCGTGTTGCTCGCGATAGGCCACGATGCGCTGCGCCAGCGCAGGGCCGATGTTCGGCAGCCGCACCAGCTCCTCCACCGTGGCGTAATTCAGATCGACCACGCGCGACTGGCGCAGGCTTGCCGCCCACTGCGCGTACGGCGGCGGCGTGCCCTCGGCGACACCGATTGCCGGCCGTCGCTGCTGCCAGGCCACGACACTCAACCCGACCAGCGCCGAGCCGCCCAGGACGATCAGCGTCCTGCGCTCCTGCTCCGTCACCCACAGCATCTTAACATATCCTGTCCAACTCTTTACATGCACCAATAAGTGGTGTATAGTTATGGTGTATAAAGGAGGTGCTCAATGACTCGTTTGTCCGTGTCGGTCGATCCAGCGTTGCTCGAAACAGCCGCCAAAGTCAGTGGCGCTCACACGAAGACAGAAGCGATCGAGCGCGCGCTGCACGCCTTGATCCAAGAGCATCGGCGCGCACAAGCGATTCGTCATGCCGGCGCGTTTCCTCTCACCATCACTCGAAGAGAGCTTCGACGGCTTCGGTATCGAAACTGATGGCCGAATCGGCCCTTCCCCTCATCTTGGTGGATAGCTCGGTCTGGATTGATTACTACCATCCCAGAGGTCCAGCGCGTCTGAAGCATCGGCTCCAGGAAGAGCTTGAGCGCGGAACCGTCGCCACGATCGGGCTGATTACCGTCGAACTGTTGCAAGGTGCTCCGAATGTGTCGGTGCTGGATAGTTTGCAAGGCGATCTGCTCGGTCTGCATTGGCTTGACCTCAGCCAAGCGATCTGGCTTGAAGCCGGTCGGCTGGGGGCTCGCCTCCGTCACGCAGGCGTGTCTGTGCCCGCCACGGATGTGGTGATTGCGGCAACTGCCATGCACTACCACTGCACGCTCTGGCACCGCGACACCGATTTCACCCGCCTGGCCCGCCACCAGCCCTCCCTCCACGCCGTCGCCCTCTCCTAGCGCTCCCTACCCACCCTCCACCGTTCTGCCGTGACAGATCATTGTGCCTCGAAGTTCTGCCAGCGATAGGGCTGGGTCTGATGGGGCGGCTGCAAAGCCCCAAAGGGGTATCCGACGATTGCGCTGTCTTCTACCGCCAGATGGACCAGATACGGCCCGTCTTTGTGACTGCCACGGATCTCGGATCCTGGGAAGAAGAGGCTAACCTGGTACACTCCGGCACCGTGTGGCACGTTGGCATATACGCCTGGCGTGCCCCTCTGGACCTGCTGGGCGAAAAGACCTCCCACGAGTGGCGGTTCGACCAGTTTGCCATTTACGTCTGTCAGCATCCCTTTAAGGCGATACTGACCCTCGGCATCCGTCACCTCGACTTCAGCCACGACCTCTAGGGACTCGTAGTGCCCATCACTATCTTGGTCAACGCCGCGATCGCTCACGCCTCTGACAATTCGTGCGCCCTGTCGAGAAACGTGGAACATGATTGCGTCGGTCCGTTCAAACGTGTGTCCATCCGTCGCATGGAGGCGAACGTCAATTTCACCGGCGCGTTCGGGCGTGATCGTTGTCGTGTAGACACCATCGCCCGGGACACGGTCGCCATGGGTCTCGTCATCGTAGAGGACGAGGCGCTGTTCCTGAATGGCCTTGGGGTAGCCGAAGGAGCTCACTTGCGCCGCCACAGACGCCTCCGGGACCGGCCGGCCATCGTATATCAGGCTGGCCTCGATTGACACCGGCTCACCTGGCTGGATTGTCTTGAGGACATGCGAAGCAATCAACTCATGGTGTGCTCCTTCTGCCGTTACCGTCACAACGTACTGCGAAGCGGGCTTGGCAGCCGAGGTCCGAAGACGTACCATCCAGCGTCCAGTCGGTGGATTCTCAATGAGCAGGCTGCGAGTGCCTTTTTCGTGCGTGCCTTTCTTGCTGAGAACAAGGGGTTCGTGGACACGAATGGACGGGTCGCTGGGAGGAATGTGGAAATTAATGTGCCGTTCGTTCGGATCGACAAAGACGGCTTCAACCGACGCCTCCTCAGGAGATAGCCAGGGAATGACCGTCAGCTTGAGCTGGGCGCATGGATCCACGAGGAACTCGTGGGTAGCCACACCGCCTTCTGGAAACTTCCCGTTGAGGCGCGCAATCGTCTGCTCTGCCCACACAGCCTGCTCACACAGCGCGAGAAACAGAACCTCGATTCCTAGCACCCACGATGTCCCACGTCTCATGTTCCTCAGGCCTCTCCCTCCCTCACGACCAGCGTCCGGCGCTCCTGCTCCGTCACCCATATCATCTTACCAAACCTCAGGCGAGTCCATTTCGCTTCTTCTTTCCTCCACGCCGTCGCTGTTTCTTAATTGTGACTTTGTGGATAGGCGTATGTGCTCTAGCACTCTTGAGATCGAGAAACTCGAATTCCTTTCCACATTCAAACGCTCGGTCAAACTCAGCACTCGTCACAATGCGCTTCTTCTGCATATCTACTGGCAGCGAAATTCAATGGTCGTCCTATACTCCCCGGTGCGGGAAGAGATGCTCTGGCCAAGCCGCCATTCATCGAGATGTCCATAGATCGTCATCGCTTCCTCGGCAACCTTTGCCGCCTCATGCATCTCCTGACTCAATGGACCTTGATAGATGGTCACGTCGCCCAGCAGCATCATCCGTTTCTGCTGCTGCGCACAATGGTTGCTGGCCGCGCCATAGGCTCTCCTGATCGCATCCGGTCGCTCACGATCATAACTCACCACCAACCAGTTACCTTGTGGCGAATACATCACGGCGGGCCAAGGTATTGTCGCGCACCCTCCTATACTCATCACCATTATAAGACACCAACTGAATCGGCGCATGGCTGCCCTCCTGTTAGACCACGATGTTGATGAGACGCTTGGGGACGACAATCATTTGCTTGACCGTCTGGCCGTCGACGTAGCGGCGGACCTGGGCATCGGCCAGCGCGGCTTGCTTGAGTTGATCATCTGATGCCCCTGCGGGCAGCGTGAGCTTCGCACGCACTTTCCCATTCACCTGCACAACCCACACCGTGTGCGCCTGCTCCAGCGCGGCCGGATCGTACGAGGGCCACGGCTCATACGCCAGACTGTCGGCATGGCCGAGCCGGCTCCACAGTTCCTCGGCGATATGAGGGGCCAGCGGTGAAAGCAGCAGCACCAGCGTCTCCACCACCTCGTGAAGCGCTCGAGGCTCTAGGCTGGAGGCTGCAGGCTCAATCGCGTTCAAAAACTCCATGAGCGCCGCGATCGCCGTATTGAACCGCAAGCGCTCGATGTCCTCTGTCACGCGTTTAATCGTCTCATGGAACTTCCGATTCAGTTCATCAGGAATTGTTGCGTTGGCTTGGCCTTGAGCCCTGAGCCCTGAGCCCTGAACCAACTCTCCAAGTCTCCACACGCGATTGAGAAAGCGCTCGACCCCCTCGATGCTGCGCGTGCTCCAGGGCTTCACCGCCTCCAGCGGGCCCATGAACATTTCATACAGCCGAAACGCATCCGCCCCGTGCGCGCGAATCACTTCATCCGGATTGACGACGTTGCCGCGCGACTTGGACATCTTCTCGCCGTCTTCGCCGAGGATCAGCCCCTGATTGATGAGGCGTTGAAATGGCTCTGGCGTAGACACAAGCTCCAAATCATAGAGTACTTTGTGCCAGAAGCGCGCGTAGAGCAGATGCAGCACGGCGTGCTCGGCCCCACCGATATACAAATCGACCGGCATCCAGTAGCGCTCCTTCGCAGGGTCCCACGCGGCGCGGTCATTGTGCGGATCGAGATAGCGCAGGTAGTACCAGCACGAGCCGGCCCACTGGGGCATGGTGTTGGTTTCGCGCTCAGCCGCCCCCTGGCATCGAGGACAGGCGGTGGTGATCCAGTCTTTCGCTTTTGCGAGAGGCGGCTCTCCGGTGCCGGTGGGTTTGAAGTCGGTCATCTCTGGCAAGGTTAGTGGCAGCGCAGACTCGGGCAGCGGCACGATGCCGCACGCGCGGCAGTGGACGATCGGGATCGGCTCGCCCCAGTAGCGCTGGCGCGAAAACAACCAGTCGCGCAGCTTGTAATTCACCGCCTTCTGCCCGTCCCCGCTCGTGTGGAGCCAGTCAACTATCTTGTCTTTTGCCTCGTCGCTGACCAAGCCGGTAAAGGCGCCGGACTCATGCATCCGCCCCGAATCGGTATAGGCCTCGGCCATCGTCCCGGCATCCAGCACTCGGTCCTCCGGTACGATCACGACGCGCACCGGAAGCTGATACTGCCGAGCGAATTCCAAATCGCGCTGATCATGCGCCGGCACGGCCATGATCGCCCCGGTGCCGTAGCTGGCCAACACATAATCGGCGATCCAAATCGGAATCTGCTCGCCGTTGACCGGGTTGATCGCATACGCGCCGGTGAACACCCCGCTTTTTTCTTTCGAGAGCTCGGTGCGTTCCAGTTCGCTCTTGCGCGAGGCGGTCTGCCGATACGTCTCGACGAGAGTGCGGCAATTCGCCGTGGTAATCAGCGGCACGAGGGGATGCTCGGGGGCGAGCACGAGATAAGTGGCCCCGAAGAGCGTATCGGGCCGGGTCGTGAAGATCTTAAGTCTCAGGGTGCCATCACGCCAACGAACTTTGACACCGTCAACGACGGAGTTTGGAATAGCTTGCGAGCGAGGAACGAGCACAAACCACACATCCGCGCCTTCGCTTTTGCCGATCCAGTGGCGCTGCATCTGTTTGATGTGCTCGGGCCAGTCCAACGCCTCAAGATCGGCGAGCAACCGCTCGGCGTAGGCGGTGATCTTGAGCATCCATTGGCGCATGGGCCGGCGCTCCACCGGATGGCCCTTGCGCTCGCACTTGCCCTCCACCACTTCCTCATTCGCCAACACCGTGCCGCAGGACGGGCACCACCACACCGGCGCCTCGGCCATGTAGGCCAAGCCGCGCTCGTATAACTTCAGAAAAATCCACTGCGTCCAGCGATAGTAGGCGGGGTCGGTGGTGTCCAACTCCCGATCCCAGTCGTAGGAAAAGCCGACGCGCTTGATCTGGCGTCGGAAGGTGTCGATGTTCTTACGGGTGGTCACCGAGGGGTGGGTGCCGGTGTCAATGGCGTATTGCTCGGCGGGCAGGCCGAAGGCGTCCCAGCCCATCGGATGCAGCACGTTGAAGCCGCGCATGCGCTGAAAGCGGCAGTAGATATCGGTGGCCGTATAGCCTTCAGGATGGCCGACATGCAGCCCGGCCCCCGAGGGATACGGAAACATATCGAGGACGTAGAGCTTCTTGCGCGCGGCCTCGCCATCGACGGCGCGAAACAGCTTCTGCGTTTCCCAATATGTTTGCCACTTTGGCTCAAGCTCGGCAAACGGATACCCTTCAGCCATCACGCGCTACGCCGTCTTGGCATCCTCATAATAGCGCAGCGCGGCCGCCGAAAACACAAAGCCGAAATAGAGATTCACCACGAGAATTTGCAGCACGCTGCTGAGCACCACCAGCGCGCCCCCTCCGACGCCGCCCATGGCATTGCCGATGCCCTCCACGATCCCCAAAGGCAGCGCCATCGCCAAGGCGATGAGCATCAGACACGCCACCAGGCCGCACGTCTTCCACCATCGGCCGCGCACGAGGCGCACGCTCGCCTTCAAGCCACCCACCGGGCCAAACCGATCAGCGACAATGGCCATGAACCAAAAGGTCACCGCCACCAAGGCCCACACCATCGCCACCGTCACCGCCAGCACGGCGAGCACGCCCAGCACGATCCCCAGCACCCGCGGCAACAGCGACGCCAGCCACGCGATCAGGCCGATCACCAGGGCAAGAAGATC
>Ga0209726_10000175_pt1 | contig 129429 bp, 147 predicted proteins | sample Subgrocontami54m_FD_187453 | JGI IMG/M metagenome (GOLD analysis project Ga0209726, IMG submission 187453) | Subsurface groundwater microbial communities from S. Glens Falls, New York, USA - GMW46 contaminated, 5.4 m (SPAdes) (version 3) | ecosystem: Environmental > Aquatic > Deep subsurface...
CTAGGGTCAGATATTTCCAGTGCAACATTTTGAGGAGTGCTTATGCCATCAATGGAGAAATTTATTGTTGCAGTATCTGATAAGTCATAAACTTGGTTTCCCATAATTACTTGTAAATCAAAGTCATTTTCAGGTACTGGTTCTGGAGTTGGTACTGGTTCTGGTTGGTTGTCTCAAGTTCATCTTCTCGAATCTTTATTTTCAAGGTATTCTGGTATGCGTGATGGACCGTAATAAAGAACAATATTGTAGTGGACCGGATGGGATTTGAACCCACGACCTTTGCGGGAATATTTCCTTACGCAGTGTGAGTGCGTCATCCTAACCACTAGACAACCGGTCCAACAAAGTTACAAAACAAGCATCTTTTTTGTCTTTAGGTTTTGGTTCTTATATCATGATAACCTTGACCTTTTCTACTAAAAATCAAAATACCAAACATGTCTTTACATGAATTTGATGCATTAGCTCAACGAATGCAATTAGCATTTGATTATGCAGCAAATTTAGGTCAATACACTGAAGCTGCCAAAGTGCTTTATCAAATGAATGACCAATTACCTGATGATCTGCAATTGAATCTTGAGGAATTAGAAAATGAAAGTGCTGTAAGATTATTTATATCCAAATATCAACCCAAGATAAAATCTGCAATTGTTGAATATAGGCAAAGATTGATGAATTTTTAATTCTACTTTTTGACGCCGAGATTTCTGTTCTTTAGTCTCAAGTATGGGTTTCTGCATTTTCTGCATCTGGTTGCATTGATGTCATTTCTGCATCCACAGTTAAAGCATATTCTCATAACTAGACGAGCAGTCTGTGCAATACGTTTTTTCTCCGGATCAGTAATGGGCATTAATTTTCTCCTTAATCTCTCTCTTTTATTCTAATCGGATTGTTGCATCTTTCCTGCTAGTAATACTGGTACTTGAGAAGGTCTTTTTGCTACTGGTATGTTTGCCTTGTTAAACATCGATACCTTAGATTCTGCAGAACCATATGTTCCCATTACTATAGCTCCTGCATGACCCATTCTCTTTTCCTTTGGTGCGGCTCTTCCTGCAATGTATGCGACAGTAGGTTTTTTGAATCCAATATCTATGATATGTTGAGCCAAAATTTCTTCTGAATCTCCTCCAATTTCTCCTACTATTACCAATCCTTCCAAGTCTGGAATGTCTTTGATCATATCAAATGCATCAATCATCCGTGTGCCGTTAATTGGATCCCCCCCAATTCCTATTGTTATTGACTGTCCAAATCCTGCATTTGTTAGTGCATCTGCAATCTCATAAAGTAACGTACCACTTTTTGATAACACTGCGATATTTCCTGCCTTAAATGGAGTGTGTGGCATAATTCCTATTTTTATTAATTCTGGAATCATTATTCCTGGGGTGTTTGGTCCAATGATTATGGCGTCTTTTTTGTTTGCTAAATCCAAAACTTCCATAGTATCTCTGACTGGAATATGTTCTGGTATTGCTACTAGTAGTTTAATTCCTGCTTCTAGTGCTTCTTTTGCAGCTCCCAAAAAGAATTTTGCTGGCACAAAAACAATTGAAATTTTTGCACCACTTGCATCCACTGCTTCTTTGACTGTATTGTAAATTGGAACTTTGCCTTCAAATTTCTGACCACCTTTTCCTGGAGTGACACCTGCAATGATATTTGTCCCATATGTTATCATATTTCTTGCATGTACTGATCCATATGCCCCCGTGATTCCCTGAACAATTACACCTTTTTTCTTGTAATCTGAATCTCCTGGTTCTCCTCTTAATAGTTTGAAAATATCTGTCATTTTTTAATCCCCATGACTGATGCATTAATTGCCTCTTCTATTGAATCATAAATTTTGGTCCTAGAATCTTTTAGCATCTCTTTTGCTTTTTCTGATTCAGTGCCTTTTAGTCTTGCAAATACTGGAAGATTGATCAGCTTATCATCATATGCTTTTAGAAATGCTTCTGCAACTACAGTTGTTTTTACAATTCCACCATAAAGGTTAACCAAAATTCCTTTGACTCTGTTCATTTTGCTAATCAAAGTAAGTGCTTCATAAACTGATTCAGTTGTTGCTCCACCCCCGACATCTAAGAAACATGCTGGCTTGCCACCATTGTCTGATAACATATCTAGTGTGGACATTACCAGTCCTGCTCCATTTCCAACAACTGCAATATTTCCGTCTAATTCTACTAGTGAAAATCCACTTTTTTCTGCTCTTTCTTCCATCTCTGTTTTTTCTTGATATTTTTGTAATTCATCGTGTCTAAAGTTACCATTGTCATCTGTGACAAATTTTCCATCCAATGCCATCAGAGAGCCATCTTGCATAATTGCAAGTGGGTTTATTTCTGCCAATTCAGCTTCTTTTTCAATTGTGAGTTTTGCTAGTTTTTGTAAAATATCTACAAAGTCGTCAGCTGCTTTTCCCTCTAGTTTCATCTCTTTTGCAACCTCTCTTGCCACTTGTTCTGAAACATTTCCAAGACCGACTTCTTTTATAATCTGATTTTTAACTGATTCAATTTCAACTCCTCCCTCTGGTGATGCAATAATTGTGTAACATCTTTTTGAACGATTCAAAAACAATGAAAGATACAACTCTTTTTTGATATCTGCCATCTTTTCCAGCAAAATTGCTCGCGCCTTTTCTCCTTTGATTGTCAACCCTAACACTTGAGGGTATTTTAGCTCAAATTCATCGTCATTTTGACATTTTTGAATGCCTCCAGCCTTTCCTCTGCCTCCTACTGGAACCTGAATTTTAATTACAAATGGGTATCCCAACTCTTTTGCATGCTTTCTCCCTTCTTCAATAGTAGTTGATGCCTTGCTTGGGAGCAGATTAATTCCATATTCTCTGAATAGTTCTTTTGCCTGAAACTCTAGTAAACGCATGCAAAAGCCATCAATTTTACGATCTTTATTAATTATGATGCTAATTTATCTGCTCTTCAAGAAAATCAATTACTTGCAAAAACCGATCCCGGCTTTTTCTTAGCAACTCTTGCGGAAAATCTGCAATTGTAAAAACAAATTGTTGATGAAAACTTGGGACTAGTACTCCGCCTGATGTAACTAATTGTTCAATCACATAATCTTTGGCAAGTGTACATACGATTTCTTCATAGGACTCTTCTTCTTCTTCTAATGTTTGTCTATACAGTACAATTGGTTTGTTGGTCTTTGCAACAATCTCTGAGCCCTTTTTTAACAGATCTGTTAGGTGCTGAATTTGCCAAGCATCAAGACTAATCTGTTTTACCATACAATCATTACACGTTTTTTCTATTTATTATGCCTGATTAGCTAAAAGCTAGCTAGTTGGTTCATTTTTAATTAAAAGAAAAGAATGTGATCTGGCTTTATGCCATATCAAGTGCTCTAGAATGTTTTCTGGTATGTGGTCTTTCTCCAGAATATTTTCTTCTCATGTGTCCTGATGGTCTTCCATAGATTAGTTCTAGGAACCATGACTCATGTTCGATCTCTTCTGCCAAAATATCTTTTGCAATATCATATGTTGTGGGATCTTTTCCCAAAGTCATCTTACATACTTTGTCCCAGTTGACAATTGCACCTTGTTCGGCTTTGAGACATTTTTCTAGTATTGCCCTATGATCTGTAGGATTTGCTGGAAGCTGTAAGAACTCACATCCAGACATTTTGATGAATTCTGTTGCATCATTTGGAAGAGAACCCCCTAATTGGTATATTCTCTCAAGACATGATTCAAAGTGGCTAAGATCTTCTAATCTGGCATCTTCGATAATTCCTTTGAGCCCCTCTCCTTCCAAGCCTGTACAATGTGCTCTCAAATTGGTGAAATAGTAGTAGGCAGTAAATTCTACTGAAGCATTGTAAATCAATAGTCTTTTTAATTCCTCTACATCCAAGCCATTTTGTTTTAGAACATTGATTCCAACAACCGTTGGGATTTTTGATTCGGACATATTCGCTTGAATTATTTATTCTAATAAAAATATTGCATTTCGTAAAAAATAATTCTAGTTAAATGGTACTACTACAAGCACTTATCTGATGATTTGGTGTGTTATTCTACTGAAATTCTTATTTTTTGACCGTCAATGTCGTCATCTTTGTATTCTTTGCATGACTCTGTAAAATTTACCTGTTTTACCCTAACTAAAAATGCCAATTCTTCTGATTTTTCTTTTATCATTTCTAATGATTCGTCATCTAAATCAAGTATTGATGCTACACTGAGAATGTCTGTCGGATTGTATCCTCTTTCTTTTCTTAGTGTTTGTAGTCTTCTAGCAATATCTTTTATCAAACCTCTTGCCATCATCTCTTTGTTTCTTGAAGTAGATATGAATACAATGTAGTTGTCTCGTTTTGATACTGCAAATTCTTTGCTTGCATCAAAATCTACTATAAAGTCTTCTTTGTCTAATGAGATTTTTTCACCGTCAATCTCATAATTATACTGTCCTTGTTTTTGGAGTGATGTAATGATTTCTTCTTTGTTGGTTTCTGAAAATACATTAGACAGTTTTACAATATGTTGTTTTGCTCTTGGTGCTACTCTCTTCTTATCTAATTCTAATATTGTTTTGACAGGCAAATTCAACTGTTTTAATTCTAAGATTTGTTCTAATCCTGGGTCTTTTTCTATTTCAAAAATTGTAACTTTTTCTACATTGAGCTGTGACATTAGTAAAGAAGAAAGTGATTCTAGTTTTTGTTTTTGATCCTTACTTACACAAATTAATGCTTCATTTAATGGCCATCTGCGTTTTAGTTTTCCCTTCATTCTTGCAGCAGATGAAACTGAAACAACATCTTTCATGATGTCAAATGATTCTTCGATTTCTTCATTGACTAGTGTTTCTTGGTATTGTGGCCATTTGTCTAGCAAAATACTCTGCTTGCCGTCAAATACTGTTTGATAGAGGTATTCGCTAGTAAATGGACAAAGTGGATGAATCAAAACATCTAATGTTTGAAGTACTTCTTTTAGAATTGCATAGATTGCTAGTCTTCTGCTCTTTTTTGATTCCTCTTCGTCCCATAATTCTCCTCTGGTAATTGGAATGTATATTTGACTTAGGTTGTTTATGATAAAATCGTCAACTGCTTTTGCGGCTTCATGGAATTTGCATGTCTCATTGCGTTCTGTTATTTTTTTGATTAATTTTTGTAATTTTGATAAAAGCCATATGTCTGGCGATGTTAGCAATTTATTTTCTTTTGCCCATGAGATTGTTTTTGTTTTATCAAAATTATCATATTCACTATTTTGTTTAAAATACAGATGCAAATTAAACAGTGTATTGAGTACCTGATACGGGCGTGACATTAACTCATCAGTACTGAAGCTAAGTGGCTCTATTGGACTTGCTTTCCAGATAAAATAAAACCTAATCAAATCGGCAGGATATTTTTCAAGCAATTCTGCCCCGTCTATCACATTTCCTAAGCTTTTGCTCATCTTGCCTCCCTTTTCATCAAGTACATGACCCTGGAACAAAAATGACTTGAATGGTGGAATTGGACCGTTGTTTAAGATTACATTTTCTATCAATAGAGTATATGCCCATCCTCTTGTCTGATCAATGCCTTCTGTAAAAAATGGCGCAGGTATTCCTTTGGAATATTCTTCATCTGTTAATGATGAATATGGTGCTGAACCGCTATTGTGCCATGTATCTAAAACATATTCTTCTCTTTTTGTATTTGTGCTGCTACACTGTTTGCATTTTATTGTGATATTATCAATCCATGGACGATGCAATTCAAAATTTGGCCCATCTGGTAATTTTGCAGCCGAATCTATGATCTCTTTTCTTGTAAAGAACCAATTTTGTTTTTTGCAATCATTGCATATCCAAACTGGTAATGGGCATCCCCAAATTCTTTCTCGAGATATACACCATGGGTGTCTTTCTTTAATAATTCCTAAAAATCTATTTTTTGGCTGCTCAAAAAAGTATTCTACATTTTCCGCTGCATTAATTGCCTTGTCTTCTAATCTATCTAGTTTGTAAAACCAACCTTTTCGTGCAAGCCATACAATTGGATGATGAGATCTCCAACATAGCGGATATTTGTGCTTGATTTTTCCAATTTTTACCAGTGCATTACGTTCTTTGAGATCTTCGACAATTATTTTATCTGCATCTCTGACAAACATCCCTTCATACTTTCCAGCAAAATTGGTAAACTTTACCTGATCATTAATGGGGTTGAATACTTTGACTTTTCTTTTGTTTGCAATTTTAATGTCTTCTTCACCATTTGCAGGAGACAAATGAACTAACCCGCTACCTGTTGTGATTTCTACAAATTCTTCTGACACTGCAACATGATAATTATTCTCTTTTGCACATTCATCTAATCCTGGAATTAAACTCAAAAGTGGGTGAATGTATTTTTTCCCCTCAAATTGTGATCCTTTTGCAGTTTTTACAATTTCATGTTTTTCAATGTTTACTTCCTTGAAAAATTCTTCTAGTCTTGTTTTTCCAACAACCCACGTTTCATTTTCTACTTTGAGATATGCATAATCTTCATCTGGATTCAATCCCACCATTGCATCTGTGACCAAAGTAAATGGCATTGTTGTCCAAACAATCAGATATGCGTCTTCATCTGCAAGTTTAACCTTGTAATATAATGATGGATCTTTTACTTCTTCATATCCCTGGTTGACTTCGGCATGACTAAGTGACGTTTGGCAACTTGGACAATACGCAATTACTGTGAAATCTTCTTCTAATATTTTATTTTCATGTGCTTTTTTGAGAATTTGCCATTCTCTTTCAATAAATTCATCACGATAAGTCCAATATGCTTTGTTATGATTAAATGACATTCCAAGTGAACTATCTACTTCAATCCATTTGATGTTGAATTTTTTTACAATACGTTTGCATTCCTCCACTAGTTTTTCGATGCCGACTTTTTCTATGACTTCTGACTTGCCACCAGTTACTCCAAGCTCCTTTTCTGCTTGTAATTCCACTGGAAGTCCTTGTGTGTCCCATCCTCCATTAAACACAATTTTTTTTCCTTGTAATGTATTGAATCTGTACCATAGATCCTTAATCACACGCCCTCTTAGATGCCCTGCGTGTGGAACCCCATTCATAGTAGGTGGACCTTCGATAAACATTATTTTCTCAGGCTTGTCTGATTCAAAGATTAATCTTTCAACGTCAATTGATTTGATGTATTCTCTTACCTCCGATTCAATTACCTTTGCATCGAATTTTGATGAAAGTTTCATCTTAGATTTTGATATGGGAGTGGCATTATATAATTGAGTGAAAGATAATTTCTATTGGTTAATGTTTTAGTTATCGGTTCTGGTGGACGCGAACATGCCTTATCTTGGAAATTATCTCAAAGCTCCAAAGTTGACAAAGTTTTTACAGCACCTGGAAATGGTGGAACAGAAAATAATATTCCCATTGACATTAATGATTTAAATGCATTAGTAGAATTTGCACAAAAAAATAACTGCTTTACGATAGTTGGTCCTGAAGCTCCTTTAGCTGCAGGAATTGTAGATAAATTCGCCCAAATGGATCTCAAAATTTTTGGTCCATCTCAAAAGGCAGCACAACTAGAATCCAGTAAAATTTGGGCAAAAAATTTCATGAAAAGAAATGGCATACAAACTGCAAAATTTGAAATCTTTGATGATCCAAAAAAAGCAGTAGAATATGTCAAATTCCTTGATTACAATGTTGTAGTCAAGGCAGATGGTCTAGCTTCTGGAAAGGGTGTGATTGTTTGTAATAATGCTGATGAGGCAATTGCTGCAATTAATACAATATTGGTAAAAAAGACATTTGGTGATGCTGGTAATCGCATTATTGTAGAAGAGAGAATTGATGGAATTGAAGCATCTTACATTGCATTATGTGATGGTATGATTGCAATACCTATGGCATCAAGCCAAGATCACAAAAGAATTTTTGATGATGATAAAGGTCCTAACACAGGTGGGATGGGTGCCTATTCTCCAACTCCTGTTATTGATGATATTCTTGCTGAAAAAATCCAAAATAAAATTATCAATAAAACAATACAGTCATTGAAAAATGAAGGTATTGTCTTCAAAGGATTTCTCTATGCTGGAGTGATGATTAGAGACAATGAACCATATGTCTTAGAGTATAACGCACGAATGGGTGATCCTGAATGTCAGCCAATTACAATGAGAATGGATTTTGATTTGTATGATTATTTTGTTGCAAGTGTAGATGGAACCCTCTCTACGATGCCAAAAATAACTTGGAAGAACCAATCTGCAGTTTGTATTGTTTTGGCATCTGAAGGTTACCCTGAATCATATCCACAAAATGAAGAGATTACAGGATTTGATTTAATTCCTAAAAATGCTATGGTCTTTCATGCAGGAACAAAAAAACAAGACGGAAAAATCTTATCAAACGGTGGAAGAGTTTTAGGAGTCACCGCACTTGGTGATACTTTGGCATCTGCAATTTCAAATGCATACGTTGCTGCAGAAAAAATTTCCTGGCCTCACAAATACTATAGAAAAGATATTGGCAAAAAAGGACTATCTTATCTTTGATGTATCTATTATTCTATCTTCAGTAACAATCCAATTTATAATTACATCATGTTCTGATTGTGGAATGTTTTTTACAATCTGTTTTTCAAATGTCAACGATATTGTTTTGATTTTATTCTCAGCTAAAAATCTGTCATAAAATCCATATCCATATCCTAGTCTTATCCCTTTTGGGGATATTCCTACTGTAGGAACAAGTATCACATCCAGATTATTATCCACAGGACATTCGTTACGAGGCTCCATTATGTCAAAACTACCGTTTTCTAGATTGCTCAAATTCATAATTTTTCTAAATTCTATGTTTTTACCTACTACTTTGGGCAAAAATATCTCCTTTCCCTCACTTAGGGCTTCTTGCATTATATCCTGTGTCAATACTTCGCTGCCTATTGGATAGTACGCACCTATTTTTTGTGCATCTCTAAATGGTTCAATTTTTTTTAGTTTTTTTAGTATTGATTTGCTTGCAATTTTCATTAAATCAAAAGATGTCCCATCTCTTTTCTCAAGGAGTAACTTTCGTAATGATGTTTTCTCAGAATTATCTTTCAATTTGACTACTCAATGATGCAGCTGTTATTGTATTTTTCAATAACATTGCAACTGTCATGGGACCAACTCCTCCTGGAACAGGTGTTGCATAAGATGCTTTTTGTATAATTTGTTCATAATCTGCATCTCCTACCAGTTTTTCTTTATCTTTTGAGATTGCAACATCAATTACAATTGCATCTTTTTTTATCATATCTGGCGTTAATGTAAATTTGCTTCTATCCCCAACCGCTGTAATTATAATGTCTGCTAACTGACACAATTCATTGATATTTTTTGTTTTAGAATGACATGTAATTACTGTTGCATCTCTTGCCAAAAGTAAATGATATAATGGTTTTCCTATTAGATTGCTTCGATTTATCAGAACAATGTTTTTTCCTTTCAGATCTATATTGTGATAATCAAACATCTCCATTATTCCAAGTGGTGTGCAAGCAACAAGTGCAGCTTTTTTCATTGCAAGTAAACCTGCATTGTGTGGTGTAAGACCATCGACATCTTTTAGTGGGGAAATTCTTGATGTTATGATAAATTCATCTAATTGATTAGGTAATGGCAGTTGAACTAAAATTCCATGAACCGATCTGTCCTTATTTAACTCATCAATTATTTTATTTAATTCTGACTGTGTGATATCTGCTGCTATCTTGAAGTCTTTGGTGATAATTCCTACTTCTTCGCATGCTTTGTGTTTATTTTTTACATATGTGGCAGATGCTTGATTGTCCCCAACTAGAATAGTTGCCAAACATGGGCTAATTCCCTGCTTCTTTAATTCTTCGACAGCTTTTCTGACTCTATCTTTTACATCTTGGGCAATCTTTATTCCGTCTATTTTGATGCCTGTCATTAAGAATATTTCTGGCTTGTAGATATTTAATCCTTGAAACACATTAATCTGAATTTGAAAATCTGAGAAACAAAATTATGTGAGCATTTGAGGGTGATATCATGTTTATAGTGATATCTGATATTCAAATAAAACCTGATTCAGTTGCTGACTTTAAAAAATGGTTTTCTGAATCAAACAAAACTGTATCAAAGTTTGATGGGTTTGTAAATAGACGCCTTTTGGAAACTAAAGACGGTAAACATCGTGTGTTAGTCGAATTTGAGAATCTTGAAAAATTCAGTAAAATGCATCAAAGCCCAGAACACGAAAAACTTCACTCCATGGCTACATCATACATGGAAAAACTGCCAGAGCCAAAATTTTACACTGTAGCTTCACAATAGCATGAAATTAGTTTTTAACATAAACGACTACATCGAAAAAATAAAAAAAAGCAATAATTATTTTCATACTTTTATCAATAATGAAAGTCTGGCTGCCGGCGTGTTGGTATTACAGCCTGGAGAAAAAGATACGCAAGAGCCTCATGATAGTGATGAAGTATATTTTGTTCTCAAGGGTGATGGGTTTTTAAAAATTCAAGATGTGGATTATCCTATTTCTGAAAATAAAATGTATTTTGTAGGAAAAAAAGTAGAACATTTTTTTCATGGAAATTCCAAGGAACTAACTGTGTTGTATTTTTTTGGCGGACCAGATTCTTAACTGATTATTGTTTTTCTGCCTGAAATTTTTATTTTCTTTTCTGCAAATAACCTGATGGCTTCAGAATATGCTTGATGTTCTTTTGCCAAAATACGTTTAGATAATGTTTTTTCTGTATCACCTTTTCTTATTTTGACTATTGATTGCAAAATTATTGGTCCTGTATCCACACCTGAATCTACAAAATGTACTGTGCACCCTGAATATTTTGAGCCATACTCTATTGCCTGTTTCTGTGCGTCAAGTCCTGGAAAAGCAGGAAGTAAAGCTGGATGAATGTTGATAATTCTATTTTTGTATTTTTTCACAAATTCAGGACTAATTATTCTCATAAATCCAGCTAAACATACCAGTCCATTTTTTGGCGTGACTCCATACTTTTCTAATGTTGATATTATTTTTTTGTCATAATCTAATCTACTTCCCTTGAAATCTTTACTTTTGATTACTTCTGTTTTAATGCCTAATTTCTGTGCAATCTTCAAACCTTTGGCATCTGATTTATTTGATATGATTACAGCTGGATTTATGGGAATTTTTTTGCGTTTAATTGATTTTAAAATAGCTTCCATATTGCTCCCACGACCTGAAATTAAAATTCCCAGATTTAGCAACTAGTCAATAGTAGATCAAAGCTGCAATTTATATCAAATCTAATTATTTTGTTTGACATTGCCTCGTTCTATTAAGATGACAAAAAATGGTATTCTCTGTGAGATTAATGGCAAAAGAGTATACTTGGATCCAAAAAATCCTGATTCTACTGGAGTTAATTTTGTATCTCATGCACACTCTGATCATCTCCCATCAAAAAATGGTGGTACAATACTTTCGTCCCTTGAGACCAGCGAAATTGCTAATCTTAGAGGCTTTAAGATGGAAAATCACCTTCAAAGTATTGATGATTTTTCATTAATTGACAGCGGTCATATTTTAGGTGCAAGGGGTCTGCTTTTTGATGATATTTTCTATACTGGAGATATTTGTACAAGAAGTCGCGGATTTTTAAAAGGTGCAATTATTCCAAAATGTAAAACACTGATCACAGAGTGCACGTTTGGCTTACCTGAATTCATATTTCCAAAATTAGAAGAAATACAAAAACAAGTAAATGAATTAATTTCAGAGTTTTATGGAAAAGGCATCCCTGTCATATTATTGGGGTATCAGCTAGGAAAAGCTCAAACCATTACTCAACTCTTTGGACATTGGGGTCCTCTTTACTTTCATGATTCTGTAAAACAAATGAACACACTTCATCAACAACTTGGAATCTCTCTAAATGATGGAATTAGTCATTCTGAAGCAGAAGAAAATGGATTATTATCCAAAAAACCGTGGGTAATGGTAGCACCAATGATGTCTGAAAAGAATCAATTTCTCAAAGACATGAAATCAAAATATGGTGCAGTCACCATTGGTTTTAGCGGCTGGGCGCAATCTACTAGATTTGCATTTGGAAGACGTTCGGATTACTCAATTCCAATGAGTGATCACTGTGATTTTAATGAGCTAGTGGATATGGTAGTACACTCAGGGGCAGAGCAAGTTTATACCATTCATGGATTTGTTGAGGAATTTGCTGAACACCTAAGGAAAATTGGAATTAGTGCACAACCGTTACGTGAAAATTCTCTGGATGCTTTTATCTAATTTGAAAATTTCCCACAATCACAATCTAGAACCAAACATGTCTCTGAATTTCTAATATGATCATGTGAGAAATGTTTGCACTTTTCATTTTTACATATTCTTCTTTGCATTTCTCTTTGTACTACTGCTTGTGCAATTGAATTTGCCTTGTCTTTTGAATGTCCTTTTTTATCCATGTAATAATGTACAATTCCATTATACAACAACTCTGGATTAAATGGTTTTTCTAACAATTACTTGCCCCCCTGTGATGGAATATAGTGCAAGGTTATAGTTGAACGAATTTTTTGAATCTTTCTAATTTTGTTAGTAATTACTTGATCAAGTATTTCCTTAGTGTCTGATTGTACCTTGCAAAAAACATCATAGATTCCATATGTTCCTCTAACTTCTTTTACCTCTGGAATTTTCATAATCTCTTTAATGATTTGCTCTTCTGACCCCAAATCACATTGTATCAGGATATATGCTATCTCCATATCTTATCCTCTCATTCTTTTTCTTTTATATCCTATTTCTTCATGACACTTGCATATGCAGGATGGCTCTTCGCATTCACTCATATTTTTTTTATTCATGGTATAATATGTCAATCATGATATTTCAAGAAATCTATTTTTAATTAAAAATTCATTCATTTTCCAGAATACATTTTAAACAATTATAATAAAATCTCAAAATAATATCACAAAATTTTCAGTCATTGTTTAAGTATGTGTGAGATATTCTTTTAGTATGTGCGAAACTCTTGATGAAATTCATGATGTACAGTTAGCTGCAATTATAGCCAAAATGAGAAAAGAAAAAACAGAAAAACAAGTTTTGTGCAACTAAAAATTCATTTCAATATTACGCCAATGTCCATTAGATTTGTATGAGTAGGGCCTGTTCTGATGTTATTTTTTTGTTTTTGGAAAAACCTTCCAGAGTCGCTGTTTTTTAAGAATTCTTTGATTATTGATTCGTCTATTTTGATGTTCTCTGTTATAGCTCCTGCAAAAAATGTATTTCCGTCTATTCCATCTGTTCCCATTGATGAGATGATCATTTTTTTTAAATTTTGTGAATTTTTTAAAATTCTTAAAACTAATTCTTGATTTCTTCCACCTGTTCCTTTTCCAATAACTTCAACTGTAGTTTCGCCACCGAAAATGAGGCAACTTTTTTGCTCCTCTGGTATGTTTTCCATGATTGTTTTTGTAGCGTCTTTTATGTTACCAAATACTTGCATTGTTTTTACTTTGTACCCAAGTTCTTTGGCTTTGACTTCCATTGCTTTTAGACAATCTTTGTTATTTGCAACGATGTAATTTTCTACCTTTACTTTTTTTGGTGTTTCAGGAATTTTTCCTTTAAACCCATCTTCAAGTATTTGTAGAATTTCTAACGGGATTTTGTTTTTTAATTTGTACTTGTTGATTATATTTAGTGCGTCTAGAAAGGTGGTATTATCCATGTATGTTGTACCTGATGCAATAGATGAAAGATCGTCTCCTTCAACATCTGACATCACAAGTCCAATTCCATGGCATTTGATGTTTTCAACTAGTCTGCCTCCTTTTATTTTTGATAAATGCTTTCTAATGCAATTGAATTCTTGGATATTGGCTCCTGATTTTAACAATAGATTGGTTACATAGATTTTATCATCCAATGTTATGTCATCTGGTATGGCAAGCAATGACGATCCTCCGCCTGACACCAGAAAAATTACCAATTCACTGTCTCTTCTATTTTGAAGAAATTTTGTCACCTCTTTTGCAGCTTTTATGCTTGTTTGATCTGGTTTTGGATGCCCAGAATTAAAAATCTGAAATTTTTTGCCTTTTATTTTTGATTTGGTTCCTTTTGGAATTACTATGATTCCACTTTTAATTGGAATAATTGCATTTAATGCCCTTGTCATAGAATCTCCGGCTTTTCCAAATGCTACTATGTGAATATTTGAAAAGCCTTGTAGTTTGAGAGTCTTTCCATTAATTTTAATTTCTTCTGGAGTGACAAATTTTGGTATGATGTTCTCTGGTTCTGCAGCTTTTAGTCCTGCCTCCAAAATATCCAAACATTCTCTTTTTCTCTCTGATGTTGCTAAATCTTCATAATTCTGAATAATCATATGCTAATTTTCTCTTACTGCAAGATATAATAATAATCAATGATGCCTCTGATTCATGTACACAGTACGTATTCCAAAAGTTATCAATTTTGGAAAAAATGCACTTGGTGAAACAGAATACCCAAAAAATGCCCTAGTTGTTACGACTGTTCCTCCAGAACTTTCTGACAAATGGCTTGCCAAAATGGGAATTAAGGACTATATGCTGTATGATCAAGTAAAACCTGAACCATCAATTGATGATGTCACCGCTGTGATTTCACAATTCAAAGACAAGAACCCATCTGTTTTAATCGGATTGGGTGGAGGAAGTTCAATGGATGTAGTAAAATATGCTGCACCAGAGATGAAAAAAGAAAAAATCTTAATTCCAACTACCTTTGGAACTGGAGCTGAAATGACAACGTACTGCGTTTTGAAATTTGATGGAAAAAAGAAATTGTTGCGAGAAGACAGATTTCTTGCTGACATGGCTGTAGTGGATTCATATTTTATGGATGGCACTCCAGAGCAAGTCATAAAAAATTCTGTCTGTGATGCATGTGCTCAAGCAACAGAAGGTTATGACAGCAAACTTGGAAATGACTTTACAAGAACCCTATGTAAACAAGCATTTGAGATTCTATACGATGCAATAATGAATAACAAACCAGAAAACTATCCATATGGTTCAATGTTATCGGGTATTGGATTTGGTAACTGTTCAACTACACTTGGACATGCACTATCATATGTTTTCTCAAATGAAGGAGTACCACATGGCTATTCTTTGTCTTCTTGTACTACCGTTGCACACAAGCATAACAAATCCATCTTCTATGATAGATTCAAGGAAGCCATGAAAAAGCTAGGCTTTGACAAACTTGATCTAAAAGCTGATGTTTCAATTGCAGCAGATACTATAATGACTGACAGAGGACATTTGGATCCAAACCCAATTCCCATCTCCAAAGAAGACATCATCAAGTGTCTACAAGATATTAAATCAGGTAATCTGTAAAGAATTCCTATATTTTTTACATTTTTTCTATTTTATTAATAAACTGCAAAATTGGCTGCTTTGACTAAACTTATTTATGCTGATATTGTTGTTTCAGTATATGATTACTGAAAAACCATTAAAATTCGGTATTCAAAATGGATTAAATGTTGCCCGAGCAGGATACACTGAGGATCAAATTTTAACTGCTTGTATGCTTGCCGATAAAACCGGTTATGATTCTATTTTCTATATGGATCACACAAATGTTCCACAATGGAAAAACGCAATTGTTTTAGATCCTTGGGTAATGTTATCTGCAATTGCTGCAGTTACAAATAATGTTGAATTAGGAACCTGTGTAACTGATGCAATTAGAAGACATCCATCAAATATTGCACTAGCTGCAATTACACTTGATAGAGTTTCAAAAGGAAGAGCAATTTTAGGAATTGGTGCAGGTGAGGCTCAAAATCTAAAAGAATTTTGTATTCCATTTGAAAAACCAGTTTCTAAATGGGAAGAACAAATTCAAGTTATCAAAATTTTGTATGGTTCTACTCCTGATCACACTGTAAATTATGATGGTAAATATTACAAATTAGAAGGCGCATGTCTTCAAGCACCACCAATTAGAAAACCTCATCCGCCAACATACATGGCATCAGGTGGTACACGTACTTTGGAACTTACTGGAAAACTTGGAGAGGGGTGGTTGCCAATTGGTTACACCCCAGAGTTGTTTGAAGATCATGCAAAACAAATTCAAACATCTATGAATACACATAACAGAACTCAAAAAGAAAAAGATACTTTCCAATATGCATTAGATATTGATGTTTATTTTTCAGAAGATGCAGAAGAATCTTGGGCAAAAATGAAAGAAGCAGTAAAGGTAAGTTTGTTCAAACCCGAAGTATTACGTGTTCATGGCATTAAAGAAATTGAAGGATTTGATTTTGTAAAATACTTTACAGAATATTCAATGTCTGATCAGTCTTGGATTGTCAAAATGAGAGAGGCTGCAACAAAAATTCCTGATAAAATTGCTCGTTCATCAACTGCTGTTGGTACACCTGATGATATAATTCCAACATTTGAGCGATTCATGAAAGCTGGTGTAAACCACTTTGTAATTAGATTCTGGGGCAAAAACTACTTTGGCTCAATTGACAAATTTGCAAGCCACGTAATGCCTTATCTGCGAGAAAAACTGAAAAAGTAAGTTAATTGTACATCGAAAATCATTTACTATGCTAATTCTAGATTATATCCATGGACGATGCACTTCCTGAAGCAATAAAAAAATGTCTAAAAATACTAGAAGAAAATATCGATATTTTATCTAATGTTGAGTTGGACTTGGAAGACCAAAAAGAGGATGAACTAACTTCTGGTTTGGAGCTACATGATCTATATGATATGACCGATGACGTAGCAGAATCTACAAAACTAAAACGCGCTGAATTTAGTCTTATGCGCAGAAAAGCAGATCCATAATACTGATTAATTTATGATTTATGTGGTCGTCTGTTTCTGCTTTTCATTCTAGTGTATGATTTTACCTGTCGTCTTTTTTGTTGTTTTTCTAATCTTTTTCTTGTACGTGCTGTGGAATTGGTTTCGCCTTGTATCACTTTGACTTTGCTTCCATCTCTGAGCATTATTGGTTTTCCTTTAAATCTAAATTCTATGTCGTGACATTTTGTATAATATTTTCTCAGACAAAAAAATATCCTGTTATTTGTACCATGCATCTCTTTGACTTCTTTTGATTTTTTCAAATCATTGAGAATATTTCTTAGTAACCCCTTGTCAATATCTGTAATTCTATGTAGTTCTCTAAACCAAATGAATCTTGAGCTATTTCCCCATTCCTCTAGAACTTTAAGTGCTAAATTTGTTGCCCTTGATCGTTCTTCTTCTCTTTCGTCCAACTCGCTTGCTCTATATTCATCCTATATTTTAGGAATTTTGTTCTCTATTGGAAAGTCTTTTTTGATTTACTCATTTCTTTTAATCTTGATTTTGTTACTTTGACTGATTGTCTTTGATTTTTTTCCATCTCTTTTGCAATATTGTCTATTTTTTTTATAATTTTTGATTGCTCTTCAGATGAATTTGATTTTAAGAGATTTTTCTTTAATATTTTTAGTTCTGATGAATATTTTCTAAACTCATTTTTTAGGTCATTTAGATAAGGATCATCCATGATTTTTCTTTAATCAATTGGTATTTTAGAGATTTAGGATCTGGATTTATAATATTATTAATAAAAATAACCTTGTTGCAACTAGTTGGAATTTTACAAATCAAATCCCCTCTAAAAATCCAAGAATTTTTAAATCAGGAGCACGTTGGACGAATTTCCAGTATAGATGAGAATGGATACCCTCAGATAATACCGATGAATTTTGTTTTTCTAAATGGTTCCATATACATGCATTCTCATACCAAAGGTGAAAAAATTGATAATATTAATCGAAATAACAAAGTAGGTTTTGAAGTTGACAGGGAACTAGAGTTTTTGCCTTCCTACTTTGAAGATCCAAAAGATGCATCCCTTGCAGATACATTATACATCAGTGTTGTAATCAAGGGCAAAGCATCACTAGTAACAGATAGAGAAGAAAAAACACTTGCACTAAATGGTCTTATGAAAAAATATCAGCCAGAGGGAGGTTATGATCCAATTTTGTCTGCTATGAGAGTTTTAGATAGTGTTGCAGTAATCAAAGTCATTCCTGATACACTTTATGGAAAATACAAAATTGGACAACACATGCGTACAGAAAATAGAATGGATTTGGCAGAAAAAATATTGAAGAGAAATTCTCCCACTGCAAAAGAGACTTTGAAAATTATGGGATTTGAGATAACTGAAAATGGATTACAAATGATTGATGAACCTGTATGGTAGAGTTATTTTTGATTATTTCTGTTGTTTTTTGTTGAATCTTCTTAATTTTTGTTGAGATGTTGTTATCCAGTCCTCTTTTTTGGTTAGTATGTTCTTGTCGTTTGTTGATTTTGCTTGTTTTTTGCTTATTTTTTGTTGTTTTTTGTTTAACAACTGTGATCTTTATTTGGATAAAATAATGGGTTCTATAATGATTTTGAGCCTATATTGTTCCTAACTTTTATTACTATTATGTGATATTATAAATTAAAATGGCATTAATGCAACAATTTTTAAAAAAAGTAAAAGTGACTAATTTCAAAAGTTTTAACGAAACAGAAATAGAATTTAACAAATTTAATGTAATAATAGGTTCAAATGCTTCAGGAAAATCAAATGTTACACAAATTTTTACTTTTCTTAAGGATATCAGTGAACATGGACTGGAAAATGCCATTTCATTACAAGGTGGAATAGAGCATATTACAAATATTGCAATAGGTACTTCCAAAGAACTTTCAATTGAATTATCTTTGGGCAATATTTCAAAATATGCTCCAAATTCTTTTCACATGCGAAGGAAACCATTTTTTGGATTAGTTACTGATCTTAATTATAAATTCAGTCTAAAATTTGGCGGGAGTCATGGATATAAGATCACGGAGGATAGGGTTATTTTTAGTATGAATATTGTAGGTAAAAAATTAGCAGATAACCATTATAGCGGAACTGTTACGTTATCGAATGTTAAGGGAAAAATAAAAACAGATTTAGATTTTCCTGAGAAATTAGAAATTAAAGAAAGTGATGTGTTCCCTAATTATCTAAAACATGATAAAATAAAATCTAAAGAATTAATTTTAAATTCACCTTATCCTGTATATGCAGTATTTCCTCAGTGGATGGGATTCACAGATAATTTAATGATTTATGATTTTGATCCTAAACTTCCAAAAAAAGCAGTACCAATCACAGGAAAATCTGAATTGGAACCAGATGGGAGTAACGTATCTTTAGTGTTGAAAGATGTACTCAAAACCACTGATAGTAAAAGAAAATTCCTTAATTTAGTAAAAGAATTGTTACCATTTATAGATACTATGAATATTCAAAAATTTGCAGATAAATCACTTATTTTTAAAATCAAAGAAAAATATTTTGAAAATCACTACCTGCCATCATTTTTACTTTCAGATGGAACTGTTACTATCACATCTCTAATTTTGGCACTATACTTTGAAGATAATGGATTGATTATCATAGAAGAGCCAGAAAGAAACATTCATCCCGCGCTTTTAATAAAATTGATTGCGATGATGAAAGAAGCATCCAACAAAAAACAAATTATTATCACTACTCACAGCCCAGAAGTAGTCAAATATGCCGGAATAGAAAATATCATAACAATATTAAGAGATAAAGAAGGATTTTCACAAATTGAAAAACCAGCTGAAAAAGGAAAAATTATCAAATTCCTTGAAAACGAAATGTCTGTTTCTGATTTGTATATTGACAATATTTTAACATAAAAAAAATGAAATACAATACATTGTATATTTGGATTGAAGGTCCCACAGATTTCAGATTTTTTAATAATATATTGAAACCGTTATTTGAAAAAAAACATCAACGTGTAGAAATTAAAGAATATGCGTGGAAAAAGAAAGACTACATTAAAAATTTTTTAAAATCGATTGATTCAATGGGTGATGAGTATATTTTTGTGCAGGATTTTGACTCTAAACGTTGTATTACTAGTGTGAAGGAAAATTTGATTTCCACACACCACGATTTGACTGAGAATAGTATAGATATCGTTAAAGATGAAATAGAAAGTTGGTATCTTGCTGGATTAACCTCAAAAGATTCAAAATACTTCAAAATACCTTATCAAAAGAACACTGAAACAATTACTAAAGAAATATTTGATCGTCAAATTCCAAGAAAATTTGATTCTAAGATTGATTTTACAAATGAAATTCTAAAGAGGTATTCTATAGATGAATCTATTGTTAGAAACAATTCTTTTGCACATTTTTTTCACAAGTATTTCGAATGAATTCTATTTGATTTTTACTCAACAAATAGCAGTATAACTCAAAGGTTCTATTCATAGTATAAATTAAGAAAATATGAGAACTGGTACATTAATTTTCTTCATTACTTTATTGATTATTGGTGTAGCATTAAATTCTCAACAGGAACTCCCTAAGTTTGTTTCAAATGCAGGTATTGTAGCTGCATTAATTGGTGGTATAGGATTTGCCATCTATGTCATTCTGCAGGTGAGGTTGTTGAGATAATGGTAGAGTTAGACTTCCCCACAATATCTACAATAATTAGTCTTGCAGCAGCTGGAATGGGTGCTACATTTGCATTAGGTAAATTCTATGAAAAAATAAAAAATTTAGAAAAAAGAGTGGATAAATTAGAATCATCTAAAAATAATGATAAAAAAATTTGATTATCGTTTAATTTGGAAATAATAATGACGCTAAACGTACTCTTTGTTATTATAATAATTACTAGAATAGTCTTTGTTATGTTGATAAATCTTATGTGATAACAAATGTTTAGCTATCCGTTCTATTTTTCAGAATTAAATCCAAATGTTTTCAAAGCATTAACATATTTTTCATGCCACACATGGCAATCATTACATAAACCTAATTTGTGATATGTTCCATTTTCATTCTTACCTAATTCTTTGAGGTGATGCTGTGTTAATTCAGTTCTTTTCTTACAGATCGGACATTGGCCTAACGTACCGCCCATAGGCATTGTATCCATGTATCCTAGATATGATTTTTTGCTCACCTGTGGTTTTTTACTTAACGATAGTTAGCTATAAGTTCAGTTTTGGATTATCGTAACTGTTGCAACAAATTCATAAATTTGAGCTAGTATCCGAGTTTGAACCTACTGGTGATCAGCCACAAGCAATTGATGCCCTAGTTGAAGGTGTAAAAAAGAAAACAATTCAGACATTACTTGGCGTAACTGGAAGCGGAAAGACATTTTCCATTGCAAATGTCATTGCAAGAACCGGAAAAAACACATTGGTAATATCTCATAACAAAACTTTAGCTGCACAACTATATTCTGAATTAAAGCAGTTTTTTCCAAAAAATAATGTGGGCTATTTTGTATCATACTATGATTATTATCAGCCTGAAAGCTATATGCCCCAAACAGATACCTATATTGAAAAAGACACACAAATCAATGAAAAAATCGAAAAATTACGATTAGAGGCAACTGCAATGCTGCTATCTGGAGATCCTACAATTATTGTCTCAACTGTATCTTGTATCTATTCCCTTGGCAATCCTCAGGACTGGGAAGACTTGGCAATTACAATTAATGCAGGCGATGTAATAAAAAGAAATGAACTAATAAAAAAATTCATTGATGCAAGATATGAAAGAAATGACACAGAAATAGCTCCTGGTAATTTTAGAGTAAAGGGCGATACAATAGATATCGTTCCTGCATATTCTGAAGATATTGTACGGATTTCAATGTTTGGCGATGATGTAGAAAAAATCACACTACTTGATAACATATCGCTTAAAGAAAAACGTAAAGTCACTCAGATGAAAATTTTTCCTGCAAAACACTATTTGATTGCAAAAGATGTTAGAGAGAAAGCTGTACTTTCAATTAAAGACGAGCTAGAAAAACGACTACCAGAGCTAAATGAATTAGAAAAACAAAGACTGGAAATGAGAACAAAGTATGATCTAGAAATGATAGAAGAGTTGGGGTATTGCTCAGGAATTGAAAATTATTCACGGCATTTTGATGGAAGACAACCAGGTGAGAAAGCATTTTGTTTGATGGATTTTTTTGGAGATGATTATCTACTTGTAATTGATGAATCACATGTTACTTTGCCACAACTACATGGAATGTACAAGGGTGATTATTCAAGAAAAAAAGAACTAGTAACATATGGTTTTCGTCTGCCAAGTGCATATGATAATAGACCATTAAAATTTGAAGAATTTGAGGATTATTTGAAAAACACAATTTTTGTATCTGCAACTCCCAGTGAATATGAGAAAAAAATATCATCTCAAATAGCAGAGCAGCTAGTAAGACCTACTGGATTACTTGATCCGGCAGTGGAAATTAGGCCCACAAAAGACCAAATGGATGATTTAATTCAAGAAATTGCCAAAAGAGCAGCCAAAAATGAGCGTGTTTTGGTTACGACTCTGACAAAGCGGATGGCTGAAGACCTTGCTGAATATCTCTCAAAAAAGCAGGTGAAGGTGAGATACATGCACTCTGAAATAGAAGGATTGCAAAGGACCGAATTAATTCGACAATTACGATTAGGAGAATTTGATGTCCTAGTTGGAATCAACTTGTTAAGGGAGGGTTTGGATATTCCTGAGGTTTCACTAGTTGCAATTTTAGATGCAGACAAGGAAGGATTTCTCAGAAATTTTACTAGCTTGATTCAAACATTTGGAAGAGCTGCAAGAAATGTAAACGGCTCTGTCATTATGTATGCCGATAACATTACAAAATCGATGTCTCATGCAATAGATGAAACAAAAAGACGTAAAGAAAAACAAATCCAATACAACAAAGAGCATAACATAACTCCACAGACAATCATAAAATCGGTTCCTGAACAAGTTACAACATTAGATGAATCTAAACTAAAATCAACACATGATCTTGCTACTGATATTGTTGAACTAGAATTTCAGATGAAAAAATATTCTGAAGAATTAGATTTTGAGCGTGCAATTGAGTGTAGAGATAGAATAAAAAGACTAGAAAAGGAGATTAAATTCAAAGATGGCAGAAAATAAATTAAAAATTCGTGGTGCCAGACATCACAATCTAAAAAACATTGATGTTGATATTCCAAAGAATAATCTTGTTGTTATCACTGGATTATCTGGCTCTGGAAAATCCACTTTAGCTTTTGACACAATTTATGCTGAAGGACAGAGACGTTATGTAGAATCCCTTTCTGCTTATGCAAGACAGTTTCTTGAAATGATGGACAAACCCGACGTTGACTCTATAGAAGGGCTCTCTCCTGCGATATCTATTCAACAAAAAACCACAAGTAAGAATCCTCGTTCTACTGTTGGAACAACAACTGAAATCTATGATTACATGAGATTGCTTTATGCCAGAATCGGAATTCCTTATTGTATAAACTGCTCTAGAAAAATATCTAGTCAATCAGTTGAGACTATTTGTGATTCTATTCTCAAGGACTTTGCTGGCCAAAAAATCCTAATCTTATCTCCAATTATTCAAAGAAAAAAAGGAACATATGAGAAATTATTTGAACAGATAAAAAAAGACGGATACTCTAGGATACGCCTAGATGGGGAGATTTTGAGCCTAGATGAGCAGTTTCCAGCCCTTGACAGACAAAAATGGCACAATATTGAGATTGTAGTAGATAGAATCCAGACAGAAAAATCTGAAAGATCTAGACTATTTGAGGCAATACAAACTGCAATCAAGGCATCAAAAGGAGATGTCATGATTTCATCTGAAAAATTAGAAAAAATCTTTTCACAAAATAATGCATGTCCTTACTGTGGATTAACAATTGGTGAGCTAGAACCTAGAACATTTTCATTTAATTCTCCATTTGGAATGTGTAAGGCATGTAATGGGTTGGGTATCAAGATGGAATTTGATGCAGACCTTGTAATCCCTGATAAAAGTAAATCAATTTTAGATGGTGCAATTGTTCCGTGGAGTGGAAGATTTTCTGCATTTAGAAAACAAGCATTAAGGGCTGTTGGGAAAAAGTTTGGCTTTGATTTGATGACTCCAATTGAAAAAATAGCACCAAAACATCTTCGAATTATTTTACATGGTTCTAGTGACTTGATTGATTTTAAATATAGTTCCAAATCTGGCGATTCTTCTTGGCAATATACTAATGCATTTGAAGGAGTGTTAGTTAATCTTCAACGCTCTTTTATGGAGACTGATTCTGAATCAAAACGTGAATGGCTAAAACAATTCATGCGTGATACACCTTGTACTGTGTGTAATGGAAAAAAATTAAAACCAGAATCATTGGCAGTCAAAATTAATGATAAGGGAATTATGGATGTTTGTGATTTATCCATTGATCATTGCTATGATTTTTTCTCCACATTAACGTTAACTGAAAATGAACAATACATTGCACGAGATGTCCTTAAAGAAATCAAAGAAAGATTAGAATTTTTAATGAATGTGGGATTGAACTATCTTACACTAAATAGATTAAGCTCTACTTTGTCTGGCGGTGAATCTCAAAGGATTAGATTGGCAACTCAGATTGGGTCTAATCTTACTGGAGTCTTGTATGTTCTTGATGAGCCTACAATTGGATTGCATCAGCGTGATAATGAGCGTCTCATTAAAACGCTAACAAAGCTACGAAATCTTGGAAATACCGTAATTGTAGTGGAGCATGACGAAGAAGTTATACGAAATTCAGACTGGATTGTGGATTTGGGTCCAGGTGCAGGAGTGCATGGAGGAAATATAGTCTTTGAAGGAACTATTGGTCAAATTCTCAATGGTCATAAATCTGTGACTGGAGATTATTTGAAAAATAACTCATTGATAAAACTAGAAGAAAAAATCCGTAACAGATCTGGTTCATTAATTATTAAAGGAGCATCTGAAAATAATCTAAAAAACATCGATGTAGAGATTCCATTGGGTCTTTTTGTTTCTGTAACTGGTGTGTCTGGTTCTGGAAAATCTACTTTGATAAATGATATTTTATTAAAATCTCTTGAAAGTCATTTTTACCAGTCTACTGTAAAATCTGGAAGTCATAGTGAAATTTTAGGTCTTGAAAATATTGATAAGGTAATCGCAATTGATCAATCTCCAATTGGACGAACACCACGCTCTAATCCTGCAACATACATAGGTGTATTTACTTTTATAAGAGAATTATATGCAAATACAGAATTATCAAAAGAAAGAGGATATTCACTAGGACAATTCTCCTTTAATGTGGCAGATGGAAGATGTTTTGCCTGCGATGGTGATGGTGTAAAACAAATTGAGATGCAATTTTTATCTGATGTTTATGTAAAGTGTGATGAATGCAAAGGCAAACGATACAACTCTGAAACTCTTTCAGTTTTGTACAAGGGAAAAAATATCTCCGACGTATTGGATATGACAGTTTATGAGGCACTACAATTTTTTGAAAACATTCCTTCAATTAGAAGAAAACTACAGACTATCTTTGATGTTGGATTGGGATACATCAAGCTAGGGCAGTCATCTACTACTTTGTCTGGTGGAGAAGCACAAAGAGTAAAACTTGCATCCGAATTATCCAAAAGAGGAACAGGAAAAACATTTTACATTCTTGATGAACCTACTACAGGGTTACATTTTGCCGATGTCCAAAAACTTCTTGATGTGTTAAACAGGCTGGTAAATCTAGGAAATACTGTGCTGGTAATTGAGCACAACATGGATGTAATAAAAAACTCTGATTGGTTAATTGACTTGGGACCTGAAGGTGGTGATGAGGGTGGCAAAATAGTTGCTGTGGGCACACCTGTCCAAGTTGCAAAAGCACCTGGAAGCTATACTGGAAAATATCTCAAAAAATTACTAAAACAATGACTTTTGATATTTCAAAAATCAACATCCCGTCAAATCCAGGCATATATTTGATGAAGGGCTCCGATAAAAAAATTATCTATATTGGCAAGGCAAAAAATCTAAAAAACAGAGTAAGATCATATTTTTTAAAAAATCAAAACTACAAAACACAAAAGCTTGTGGAAAATATTTCTGATATTGAATTTGTTTTGACTGATAATGAAAGCGAAGCATTTCTTTTGGAATCCAATATGATAAAAAAACATAGACCAAAGTTTAACATTGAATTAAAAGATCAACAACGCTACACCTATCTTAGAATATCAAACGAGAAATACCCTAGATTACTTGTTGCAAGACGAACACATGATGGAAAGTTTCTAGGTGGTGGAAAAATTTTTGGTCCATTTATGCAAGGCAGCTCAAAGCTACTTACGATCGGAACTCTACGAAAAGCATTTCAAATTCGAATCTGTAAACAATTGCCAAAAAAAGTATGTTTGGAATACCATTTAGGGAATTGTGAGGGTCCATGTGAATTCCAAGATGCTCAAGACAAATATTTACAGCATGTATCTGCATTAGAAGAAGTACTAAAAGGAAAAAATCAGACCCAAATTTTTACAAAAAAATTAAAAGACGAAATGGCACAAGCTGCCGAATCACAACAATTTGAGCGTGCAAAGGATATTCGTGATACTTTGATTAGATTGGGTAGTCTTCAAACAAAACAAAAAATGGAATATGTTGAGAATTCTGATGAGGAATACTTTGGATTTAAGGATAAAGATCAAACTGTAACTGTAATGAATTTTAGAATGATTAATGGTGTGATGCGAGACAGTGACAAATTCTTTTTTGACCTTGTTGGCGATAATAATTTTTCAAATTTTCTTTTTCAGTATTACACTAGCCACAAAATCCCGAAATTTATCTTTGTTAATGAGCTTCCTGAAAATAAAACACTTTTAGAATCTCTGCTTTCTGAACAGGCAGGATTCTCAGTTGAAATTATTTGTCCACAACGTGGTAAAAAAATGGATATCATTAATTTGATTTTGAAGAATATTTCATTGATTCATTCCAATGGTGGTGATCTTGGTTTGATAGAACTAAAAGAGATATTACATCTATCTACAATTCCTCACATCATTGAATGCTTTGATATTTCTAACCATGGGGATGATTTTGCAGTTGGGTCTATGTCTAGATTTGTAGATGGTAAACCAAACAAATCTGGATATCGAAAATTCAAGATTAAAACAGTTTCTGGTAGAGATGACTTTGCAATGATCAGCGAAATAATCAAACGACGATATCTTAGGTTATTGGAAGAAAATTCCCAGTTGCCTGATTTGATATTGATTGATGGTGGAAAAGGGCAGCTAAATGCTGCACTCAAGTCATTGCAATCACTTGGATTACATCTTGATTGTATTTCACTTGCTAAAGAAAACGAGGAAATATTTGTTCCAAACCAAAAAAATTCCATTATAATTTCAAAAGATAGACCTTCATTGAAAATTTTACAATATGCCAGAGATGAGACTCATAGATTTGGGGTGGCATACAATAGAACAATACGTAAAAATCAAATAAAATAATAAAAAAGAGAAAAATTTTAGTTAGTTAACTTGAATGTTTCCAACCATCCATGGATGTACCATACAGAAGTAATCATAGCTTCCCGCTTCATCAAATGTGTTTTCAAATGATGCGCCTCCCATGATTAAACTACTATCAAATACACCGGATAGACCATCAGATGGACTGCCACTGGTTACTGTGTGTGCAGCTGTATCTACATTTGTCCATTCTACAGTATCACCTGCATTGATTGTAAGTGATGCTGGTGAAAAACATGCATTAGATGTTTCACAGCCTGGAGATGAAGTTCCTTTTGGAATTTCTACACTAACTGTTTTTGGTTCGGATGATTCCTCAACTGGTGCAGTTTCCTCAACTGGTGCAGTTGGTTCTTCGACCATTACCTCTTCATTAATTTCTACAGTTTCTTCTGTTGTAGTAGATTCTGCATCTTGCTTTACCTTATCTGCTATGTCTGCAAATGGGTCTGCTTGTGTTTTTGGCTCCACAGTTTTTGTTATTACTGGAGCAGAAACAGCTGGAGTGTTGTCTTGAACATTACCCGCAAAAGCTGCAAATCCTACGCCAACAGCTACAATTGCAATAGAAAATGCAATTGCAGCTTTATCTATACTTGCCATAATTAATCCAAGGATTTCCTCAAGCTAAATAAATCTAATCTTTACTATTACGTTCACAATTTAAAAATCATTGGAAAATTTAGAAAATTATATCTTATCTGAATCTCAGTTTGAAATTTGGTCATATGTGTGATTCCTGATTTTCTTCAAAAATTTACACAAATCTAAAAAAACTGTTGTAAATCTCATATGATCGCTTTAATTGATTTTAACTATAGTCAATCATGTTGAACAACTCTTTCTTTTATGATTCATTTCTCTAATACAATCACAAAATGCATCGGAGCTGTCACCAAGTAACTCCCGTTTTTGGTCTTAAGCGCCTTTGCATTATATTTTTTTAGCAGCCAAATTTTTGTCTGCTGATATTAATTCATAATGAACTTTTAATTTTCTTTGTTCAATTAGCTGTCTGATAAAATATGTTCTTTTTTCAATAAACTCATATGACTTTTTTGATTTATTGATAAATGCTCAAATATTGAGTTATCATCTATTGCTACTTTTACAATGTCTTGATCTTTTATGATAAATATGCCAATGCCCCAAAACAACCCAACATGTAATCCGATGTATTTTGATTGTTGATTTGTTACTTTATCCAAGTAAATTTTGGCATGTTCTCTTTTTTGCTCTATGACTGAATTGTTTGTTTGAATTACCCAAGATATTCTCTTTGTATTTCCATCAAAAAATAAAACATGCTCCAATTGTCAACCAAAAAGCGGTTTTTTGTCTATATATTTTGAATCCCGCCCTTATGATCAAAGATTCAAAGAGCAACATATGCTAGAGTCGCACACATTCTTTTCAAAAATGGTCGATGAACTCGTAGAATTTTCAGAATATGATCCTGAATTGGCTGATGGAATTCGTTGGCTCGATGATCAAGCACAAAAAAAAGGCATCACATTTTATGATATGGTTTTTGAAGTATTGTACAAACATGATGTAAACTCTAAAGCTAAAGAGTGGCTTAACACAAGAAATTAAAAATTATTTTCTCAAGTCTAGACCTTTGTATTCGCAACCTTCTGGTCCGCAATATTTTCCAACATAGACTGCTTCTGGTCTGTACAATGCAGGCTTTGGTGCAGCCTCTGCAAATTTTTCTTCAATTATGTGTGCTGCCCATCCTGCAACCCTTGATATTGCAAAAATTGGTGTATTAAGATCCATTGGAATTTTTAGCATATAGTAAATTGAAGCACTGTACAAATCGACATTTGGATAGATTTCTTTTCCTTTTTGCATTTTTATTTCTGCAATTGTAGTTGTTTCTACTTTTTCTGTAATGTCATACCATGGTTCACCTGTTTTTGCGGCAAGTTTTCTTGATAATTCTTTTAAAACTTGTGCCCTAGGATCATATGTTTTGTACACTGCATGACCCATTCCCATGATTCTCTCATTTTTGCTCATTTTTTCCTTAATCCATGGAACAACATTATCTATAGTACCTATGTCTAAAAGCATCTTCATTACCTCTGTGTTTGCTCCACCATGTAGTTCTCCACTTAATGCACCAATTGCTGCACTTGTTGCTGAATACATATGTGCTCTAGTTGATGCCACTTGTCTTGCAACAAATGTAGATGCGTTAAAGGTATGTTCTGCATGAAGAATCAAACATGTATCAAAAATCTTTTCAATTTCTTTATCTGGCTTTTCTCCAAACATCATGTAGAGAAAATTTGCTGCATGATCTAAATTTGGATCAGGATCTACTATTTCTAATCCATCTCTGACTCTTTGCCAACTTGCAATTATTGTAGGTACTTTGGCAATTAGGTTAATTGCCTTATCATAACTTGCTTCTTTGGTTGCAAATTCTTCATCATAATATCCTGCTAGTGCTGCAACAAATGCTTGTAGCATGTCCATTGGGTCGGCATCTTTTCTCCAATTTCCCATGTTGATTTGCATTCTTTTGGGAATCCATCTTGCCTCATTTAGTTTGGATTTGAACTCCGATAGTTGTTCTTTGGTTGGTAATTCATCATGTAATAACAAATATGCTGTTTCTTCATAGTTTGATTTTTTTGTAAGTTCTAAGATATCATAACCACGATAAATCAGCTTGCCTTTTTCTCCATCAATATTTGAGATTCTTGTATCTGCAACCTGAATCCCACGCAAGCCTGTGTTTTTTGTCTCCACGCACATCCTTTGAGAAATCTTTTATTATATTTTCGCAAGAAATCATGTCTGTGAAGTTTAGTAATTAGTCTAATATGTCAACTCTGGCTCATAAATGATTATTTTTAATTAAAAATTAAATGACTCCATCTGAACGAAAACTTTTAGAGAAACTTGATAATCTAGTCTTAACTGCGTCTGGAGATGAGTTACGCAAAATTCAAGAAATTGATATTCAAACTCAGATGAATGGATTGTCATTTTATGACGCATTTGTAAATTCTACATCTTTGACAAATCAAAGCATAAAACAAGAATCTCAAGAATCAAAACAATAACTCATTCTTGATTTAAATGAGGGTATGCAAGTGAATCGACAATAATGGTCGGATCTAAAATAAAGAAAACAACAAAGACTGTTAAGAAAAAAACTATGACAAAACCAAAGGTCTCCCAACAACAAAGAACTAAAATTGTTTGTATTTCACACAAAGAAGATGCTGACGGTATAAGTTCCGCAGCTTTGATCAGACAGGCATTTGGCGGTGATTCTGTATTGGTTGATTATCCAGGACAGATGGAGGCTATACAGAAAGTTTGTGCAGATGAAAAATTAAAATCATTATATATTTGCGATTTGGGTCTTAGTAAAAAGAATCAAGATGAATTTGTTGACCTCTTGAGAATTTTAAAAAAGAATCATGTTGCAGTAACGTACATTGATCATCATGATATTGATCCCAAAATTACCAAAGAATTAGAAAAAATTAAAGTAAAAATGATTCATGATATCAATGAATGCACCACTGTTCAGGTCTATAATGCCTTCAAATCAAAACTCTCTGATCAAGCTCCATTCATTGCTGCATGTGCTGCTGTTACTGATTATATGGAAGATAGACCAATTGGTTCTAAATTACTGCAAATCTATGATAGACAATTTACTTTGATTAATGCAACTGTTCTTACTTACAATATAGTTGGACACCAAAAAGATCCTGATTATTTATTATATTTAGTAGAAGAATTAGCCGATTCAAAATTCCCACACGAGATTCCAAATACATTTGAATTTGCACAAATCCAAGTTGAAAAACTAGCACTAATAATTGCCAAAGTCAAAAAAGGAATGAAAACAATGAAAAATATTGGGTATATGGAAATTATGGACTCTGGAGCTAGTGGCGCAGTTAATTTTGTTTTAGGATTGTCTGGAAAAGATGTTGGTGTTGCATACAAAGAAAGAGTTGATCATGGTATCTATGCAGTATCTGTCAGAGGATCAAAATCTTGCAAAATCCACTTGGGTAAAATTGTTAATGTCCTTGCAACTGAACTTGGCGGTTCTGGTGGCGGACATGATAAAGCATGCGGAGCTGTTATCCCAAAACCAAAAATTCAAACATTCCTTAAAGAATTCAATAAAAAATTAAACTAAATTTTAAAACTGGAATTTTCATTATTTTGTTTCTACTATAGCATCAATTTCTGTCATTGAATTTAACGGCAAACTTGATACTCCCACTGCAATTCTAGAGTGTTTTCCACACTCTCCAAATATCTCATAAAATAAATCTGAAGCAGCATTGATTACTTTTGGTTGCTGTGTGAATTCTGGTCCTGAATTTACAAATCCTGACAATCTGACAATTCTGGAAATCTTTTCTAAATCTCCTAATTCTTTTTTGAGTTGAGCAAGTATGTTAATTGCACAAATCCTTGCTGATTTTTGTGCAGTTTCAATATTTGTATCTGAAACTTTTCCTGTAAATACTACTTTCCCATCTTCCATTGGGATTTGGCCTGAAACATATAGTAAATTGCCTGATTTTACTACTGGAATATAAGATCCAGCAGGACTTGGGGGATCGGGCAGTTTAATTCCAATTGATTTTATTTTTTCTTCAATCACAACTGTGAATTTCTGTTATCTGATTTTAGTTTTTACTTATTTTGATGAGAACTTTTTCGCCTTTGCTTGAATTATTCTGATATACTGTTCTTGTTTTGTATCCTTGTTTTTGTAGACATCCATCCAAAATAGATGCCCATGGCAATGAATGACCACTATTTAATTTTGATTCTATTGTTATGTTTTTAGTGTTGGCATCAAAATTCACATGACCAGAGCACATGATTTGTAGTACAGCATCCATGATCTCAATTATTTCATCCAATGATTTACATTTCAAATTAATTCCATTCCTTTCAAGTAATTTGAGCATATCAAACTCAGGTTTTTTTGAAATCATTGTTGAATTTAGAATGTATGATAATCCATTTTCATTAATGATGTGAATAATTTTGTAAACTTCTTGAGCTTCATTTTTTGTCATGTCTGCAAGTGATTCTGTTTTAATTGAATTTCTCCAAATATCTGCAAACATCCTATTCTGATTTACTCCTAACACATCTGTTGATGAAAATATCGCTCCCTTGCCGTTTTCATTGTTTATCATCAATACTTCTGTTTCGTCAAAAACAAAACAATTTTGTATTGTGTCTGAGATTCTGATTTTTACCTCATTTGGAATTGCTCTGTATGATTCTGAGCAAATCTGTGTTGATGGCAACAATAATCTGACTTCTAAATTCCTACGAAGTACTGATAGCAGTTGCTCTTTACATTCTTCTAATAATCCCAATCCCCATTGATCTGCCATGATATTGATTGAAGATTTTGAACATTCAATCATTGTTCTTAGCTGTTCTAGGATATTATTTGCACTAACATGAAAATATCTTTTTTCTTCCGAACCTCTAGACTTTCTGCTTTCTTCACTTGCTTTTTTTAGATTTGAAACCAATGTATTCATTGCATTTACTTTGTTAATCTGCTCATGAATAATTGAATCAAATGCATCTTCAGGTGCAATTGCCGTGCACATGATTGGCTTGCTTTTTGAAATTATTGCCAATTTCTTGTTTTCCAGCTTTAATAATGTGGGATATATTTTGGTTCTTGGAAGATCTGAATAATACGCAAGTTCGCCTGCAGATATTGTTCCTTTTGATATAAGTGCAACATATGCCTGAGCCTCATATTTGCTCAAGCCAAATTCTTCAAGACTAACAGTTAGTGCATGTTCGTTTACCATGATTCTAGTTCACACATGATTAGGTAACACTGAGAGCTAAATTCCTTTACACAAATACTCAAAAAAATTTAAAATTGTAACCCTAGTGAGGTGTTACTGCAGTTACTGATAAAATTGTGACACTGTCCTGAAATATCCAATCTCTGTTTATGAATTGGTATGATGTGTAATTCAAATTTGGCTCAAATAGAGTGTGTAAACGTATCTCAAACGGTCACTATTGTTCCAAGACTCGAATATTCAAATAATTTACTAAACAGTATTGTGTATATTTTAAAAACAAAAAAAACTGAACTGAAAAAATTAAACCGTAATTTCTTAGAACTAGATGATGATGATCATACTTATGTCAAAGCACTTGATTTTGAGAGAACCATTGTCTTTTCATTAGAAATTCTCTCTCAAATCCAAAAGAGGATGAATTCTATCTCTGGAATAAACAGTATCCCTGAACTTTTACCTTTGACAATCCCTATGATAAGGACTGTGAGTGCTCAGCTTTTTAGCTTACTTCCTGCTTGTAGTCAAAACCTTTCTGAATTATCCGTGCATTTAGGCAGTATTATCTTGGATTCTGCTATTCTTACCGAGGCTAGATTTGATTTTAACCAATCTAATGCTGAATCATCATTAGTACTAAATGAAGTAAAATTGATGGTGGACTCTAAAATAAGTAAGCAGTACCCTAATCTTGATTTTTCTAAAGCATGCAATACTTGAATTTTATTAGCTCCAAACGTGGTTTTGCAATCAATATAGACCATCTCCAATCGTTATCTGCAAAAATTGAAAAAAAACTGTCTGCCTCTAATGCTCCTGATGTTAAAATTGATAAATTATCTCTGGAGGAATTACAGGACATAAATAAAATTGTAGGATTGGCTAATTTCATGCTCTTCAAATATGAGGATAAAAAAGAGACACGCTTAATTTTACAACATTTTGTTTCGATTATCACCGAATCTGCTCAATCAATAGAATGCATTGATGATGAAATCTCTGAGTTAATCTTGTCTGCTGAGGATTCCATCAATAAAGTCAAAAATATGCATTCTAAAATTTCCGAAAAATCTGACCTGGAAAAATCATATCTGGATGAATCTGCTGGGAATGAATCTAAGACTGGTTCAATTAATTTAACCAATTTTACTACAGCGGTTAACCCCTCTGAATACCAACAAAATTCTCAAGGGAATATACAAGTGATATAGATGAGTCTGGCCCCACAAGAATTAGAAAATAATGCAAGCAAGTATGCCTCAGAGGCAATCAAGTTCGACTCACAAGGCGCACGAGGTATGGCCATTACGCATTATCAGCGCGCAATTGATTCACTTGTAAAACTATTGCAACTTTATCCAACAAGCAAACTTAATCCTATTTACAAAGACCGATGCAATTCTTATCATAATCGAATAACAGCACTTCAAGAATCCCGTGGAGTAGAGCCTGCAGTGGATCCAAATGCTTCTCCTAAAGAACAGCAAGCTTCTGTGCAAAGACAAACTGATGAAAATGATTTTGAAGATCTTGTAATGAAAGAAAAACCCAATATCAGTTGGAGTGAAGTAATTGGGTTAGATGATGCAAAAAATGCATTACGAGAATCAATAGTTTATCCTACCAAAAGACCTGATCTGTTTCCTTTGGGCTGGCCAAAAGGAATGCTGCTTTATGGTCCACCAGGAACTGGAAAAACCATGTTAGCAGCTGCAACTGCAAATGAAATGGATGGATATTTCATTAATGTAGACGCTGCATCCATGATGAGTAAATGGTTAGGCGAGGCTGAAAAAAATGTTTCAAAATTATTTGCTATGGCAAGAAAATATGCTGAAAAAGAAGGAAAACCTGTTATTCTTTTTGTAGATGAGGTTGATTCTCTTTTGGGCTCTAGAAATAGTGAAGTTGGAGGGGAAGTTAGAACCAAAAATCAGTTCTTGACAGAAATGGATGGTGTTAATGGTAAAGGTAAGGATTTGATGCTTTATGTTATTGGTGCTACTAACAAGCCATGGAGCCTGGATTGGCCTTTTCTTAGAAGATTCCAAAAAAGAATTTATGTTTCACTCCCAACTCAAGAAGCAAGAGAAAAATTATTTGAACAATATACTGCTCCATTAAGAAAAGATATTCGAGTTAACATAACAGAACTTGCAAAATTATTTGATGGCTATAGTGCAAGTGATATCAAAGATGTTTGCCAAGCAGCACAAATTAAAGCAGTTCATGAAATCTTCAATGCCCCTGATTACCATGAGCCAGTATCTGGTGAAGCACCAATACAGCCACGTGAACTTACCACATCTGACTTTAAGGAAATTATGGCAAGAAGAAAACCAAGCGTTTCACTTGAAATGATCCGTGCATATCACAAGTGGAGTGAAGAATTCCGAGCACTTTAAGAAATTTTTAATTTCATTTTGCGATCAACCTTCAAAAAACTTAAATTTATAATCAAAAGCACTTGTCGAGGGTCACAATTACTACAAAGAAATCAATCCACGCAAACAAGTTTGGGAAGCTGATTCTTGATGATGGCACTGTCTTTGATGGGATGGGTTTTGGTTATTCTACAACTGTTTTTGGTGAAATTGTCTTTAATACAGGAATGGTGGGGTATGCTGAGACTCTTACTGATCCATCATACAGTGGGCAAATTCTTACACTTACTTATCCTCTTGTAGGAAACTATGGTGTACCGGATCCATCAATTAAAGATCAAGATGGAATCCCAAAGTTCTTTGAATCTAACAAAATTCAACTAAGAGGACTAGTTGTTCATGAACTGTCTTTGACTGCCAGTCACTGGAATCTATCGATGACTCTTGATGAGTGGTTATATAATGAAAAAATTCCTGGGATTTCTGGAATTGATACGAGAGCATTAACAAAAAATCTTCGTACCGGAGGAGTGATGATGGCTGCTTTAGTAGTATCTGACACTGAAATTAATGTAGATGAAATAAAAAAACAACTTGCATCTGTACCTAATTACAATTCTGAACAATTCATGGATACAGTGTCTACCAAACAAGAAATGATGTATGGGTCTGAAGAAAAATCTGTCGTTGTAATTGATACTGGTACAAAAAATGCAATACTGAGAAACATTCGTGATCTTGGGTACAAAGTAATAAAATTACCTTGGAACACATCTTTTGAAAAAATTATGTCATATCATCCAAAAGGTGTTGTAATTAGCAATGGTCCTGGTGATCCTCAAAAATGTCCAGATACTATTGAAACTGCACGAAAACTAATTGAAAATAATATTCCAACCCTTGGAATTTGTCTAGGTGCACAAATCATTGGTCTTGCTGGAAACACTCAAACTTACAAATTAAAGTATGGTCATAGAGGACAAAATAAACCATGTGTTAATTTAGAAAATAATCAAGTTTATGTTACAAGTCAGAATCATGGTTACGGAATAACTCCTGAATCTTTGAATGCATCTGAATTTAATTTATGGTTTACAAACGCAGACGATAAAACAGTCGAAGGAATAAAACATAAAAAACAAAATTGTATTGCTGTCCAGTTTCATCCCGAAGCTGCACCAGGACCTTATGATTGTAAATTCGTCTTTGAAGAACTCAAACACCTTATGGAGGAAGGTAAATCTGCCAAAGAATGAGTCGATAAAAAAAATTCTTGTACTTGGTAGTGGGGCAATAAAAATCGGAGAAGCCGGCGAAAGTCGCTAAAACGACCGTCAATTTGACTACTCCGGAAGCCAATGCCTCAAAGCAATACACGAAGATGGACTGAAAAGTATCTTAATCAATCCAAACATTGCAACAATTCAGACCGATACTAGATTTGCAAATAAAGTGTATCTCTTACCTGTGAATGTAGAGTATGTAGAATCTATTATCGAAAAGGAGAGACCTGATGGAATAATGCTGGCATATGGAGGTCAAACTGCTTTGAATTGTGGTGTTAATCTTGCACAGGCAGGCATACTTGAAAAGTACGGTGTACATGTTTTAGGCACACAAATTCCTGGAATTCAAAAAACTGAGGATAGACAACTCTTCAAAGATTCTATGAATCAATGCAATGTCCCAATTCTAAAAAGTAGAACAGTTACAAATTTTATCGACGCAAAAGAAATCGCTCAAGAATTAGGGTATCCTGTAATTATTCGCGTAGCGTACACCCTTGGTGGTAAGGGTGGCGGTGTTGCTTACAATGAAATTGAATTACATGAAATTGTCGAACGAGGACTAAGAGCAAGTCTTGTGGGTCAAGTCTTAATTGAGGAATACATTGGACATTGGAAGCAAATAGAATACGAAGTAATGCAAGATTATGATGGAAATAACGTGATTGTTTGTAATATGGAAAATGTTCTTTCAATGAAAGTTCACACTGGTGATAACATTGTTGTTGCACCTTCTCAAACAATTGATAATCATGAATATCATATGCTTCGTTCTGCAGCTTTACGTGCAACAAAACATGTTGGAATTGTAGGCGAATGCAATATACAATATGGACTAGATCCTGATTCTGATAGATACGTTGCAATCGAAATTAATCCTAGGTTGTCACGTTCTTCTGCACTTGCAAGCAAAGCAACTGGTTATCCACTTGCATACATGTCTGCAAAAATCGGTCTAGGGTATACTTTACCGGAACTAGAAAACAGAATTACAAAAACCACCACTGCCTGTTTTGAGCCTTCTTTAGATTATATTGTATGCAAGCATCCTAGATGGGATTTTGCAAAATTTGATCTTGTAAAACGAAAACTTGGTCCTACAATGAAATCAGTTGGTGAAGTTATGGCAGTTGGAAGAAGTTTTGAGGAATCATTACAAAAATCAATACGTATGCTTGATATTGGAAATGATGGTCTTGTTCTAAATCGTACAACTATGGAATCATATGATGAAGAACAAATAGAAGAACATCTCTCTCATCCTGATGATTTAATTTTGTATTATGTGGCTGCTGCACTTAAGATGGGAATCTCAGTTGAGAAAATCTATAAACTTTCTGCAATTGATCCTTGGTTTATTGAAAAGATCAAAAATATTGTTGATGTTGAATCCAAATTAAAACAAGAACAACTTACCCCTTCTTTACTTTGGGAATCAAAAAAGATGGGATTTTCTGATAAGCAAATAGCTCGTGCAAAAAGCAAATCTGCAGAAGAAATACGTGAAATACGTAAAAAAGCAGGGGTTTTGCCTTCTGTAAAGCAAATTGATACTTTAGCAGCTGAATGGCCTGCAGTTACCAACTATCTCTATCTAACATATGGTGGTAATCAAAACGACATTCAAATCACATCTGATGAAAAAGGAGTCATTGTACTTGGTGCAGGTCCTTATCGTATTGGCAGTAGCGTGGAATTTGATTGGGGTACTGTGAATATGGTTTGGGGGTTACAAGAAAATGGCGAAAAAAATGTCTCAGTTGTAAACTGTAATCCTGAAACCGTTTCCACTGATTATGATATCTGTAGCAGACTGTACTTTGAAGAATTAACTTTGGAAAGGATTTTGGATATTGCAGAATTTGAAAATCCAAAAGGCATAGTTACTTGTGTTGGAGGTCAAACCGCAAATACTTTGACATTAGGTCTTGCAAAAAATGGTATTAACATAATGGGTACTGCTGCATCTGATGTTGATAGAGCAGAAGACCGTTCTAAATTTAGTGCTGAATTAGATAAATTGCATATTCAACAGCCTAGATGGCAAGCATTTTCAAATATTGCAGAGGCAAAAAGTTTTGCACAAAATGTAGGCTTTCCAGTAATTGTCAGACCTTCATACGTGTTATCTGGTGCTGCAATGAAAGTTGTATGGTCTCAAGATGAATTAAAAAAATATGTTAAAGAAGCAACAGACGTATCTCCTGATCATCCAGTTGTTATCTCAAAATTCATGCTAAATTCATTAGAAGTAGATGTTGATGGAGTTAGTAATGGAACTGATGTTATAATAGGAGCCATAGTTGAACACATTGAAAGTGCAGGTGTTCACTCTGGTGATGCTATGATGTGCATTCCACCATGGCGACTAAACAACAAAACTATTGAAACTATAACTGAATACTCTACAAAGATTGCAAAAACGTTTAATGTCAAAGGACCATTTAATTTGCAATTTCTCATTCATGATGATCATGTCTATGTGATTGAATTAAACATTAGAGCATCTCGTTCCATGCCTTTTGTATCAAAACTTGTTAAGACAAATCTTATCTCGCTAGCGGCAAAGGCAATCTTGGGTAAGCCTCTGCCTAAATTACCTGAAAACAAATGGCAAAAAATTCACAATTTTGGAATCAAGGTACCTCAATTCTCATTTATGCAACTGGAGGGGGCAGATATTAGACTAGGAGTAGAAATGCAATCTACTGGTGAAGTTGCATGTTTTGGCACAAGCTTTTACGATGCGTTAGCTAAAGGGCTTACTTCTGCAGGATATACTCTTCCAAGTACAGGCACAGCACTTGTTACAGTAGGTGGTTCTCAAAATAAAGAAAAGTTACTGCAACCAATCGCACGATTGAAAAGTCTTGGATTTAAAATACTTGCAACTGAGCATACTGCGGAATTTTTTGAAGAAAAGATTGGCGATGTTGAAGTTGTTCACAAAATTTCAGAACCTACAAGAAAACCTAACATTGCAGATTTGCTTTATGAACGAAAGATAGACTTTATCATAAATATTCCCAGTACCTCAACCCTTGAAAAATATGTTGGAATGCTTGAGGATGAATATCAAATTAGAAGAAAATCGCTTGAATTAGGAATTCCTGTTCTTACAACTATTGAGCTAGCCGATTCTTTTGTAAAGACTCTGGAATGGCTCAAAGATAATCAAACAACAAAAGACCCTATTGAACCCTATGATAAAATAGAATAATGAACACTTGTAACAAAAATTGGCTCTTGATTTGAATTCAACTATAACACTTGATCAATTATTGATTCATCTCCAATAATTGTTCCATCTAATGTAATTATTCTGGCAGATGATACTTGTTTGATTTTCTCTATTATTGGAGAAATTGATTTTTTATATTTTTTTTATGTGTTGCATAAAAATATTTGTTAAATGATGGAATAATTGTTATTTCTATATCTCCTGATTTATTTGGAAATATATTTTGTTTTTCTGTCTTTATTGAAATCCATACTCTTTGTCCATTTAATATTGAATCTTCTTGAAAAAATACTGGATGTACATGACCCATGATGATTCTATCCACATGGGAAAAATTTTCCGAAGGCATTGTATGCCCATGTGTAAGTAAAATGTTTTCTTCCACCATTCCAATCGCACTAATCATTGAAATATTTTCTGGAACTAGTCTCTGTATGTTTGCATCATGATTTCCAGGAATTAATATTATATCGCATTTTTGTTTAATTCTATTAAAAAATAATGGAACTTCATCCCATTCACTTTTTGAGATGTTTTTGATGCTAGATTTTACATCTCCTAATAAAATGAGTGAGTCTGGTTTTTCTGAATCTATAACACTTGATAATTCCTCTATTGTCTCATTGATTGACGTATTTTTTCCAATAAAGATCTCATTTGATGCAAGGGTGCTCTCAAACCCAATATGAATATCTGTAACTATTAGATTCTTTTTTCTCCCTTCTAAAACCATTATTGGTTTTGATGGAATTATTCTTGTTTTAAGCATCAAAGATATACAATAGACAATGGATTAAATTCTTGTGAACAAAGATTCTGAAAGAATCGAATCTGTAGTTTCTGAAAAACGCGTCAAATTACATCTTTTTGAACCAAGTCAAAGAAAAATTTGGACTGTAGTTGGAAAAGGTAAGGAACATTGGTTAGACCCTGACGCTCAATATTGTTCATGTCCTGGATATTATTTTGGTAGATTAAATGGAAAAGCAATTTGCTATCATTTAGAATCTGCATATCTGGCTAAAAAAGAAAATAAAATAGAAACAATTAGATTTTCTGATGAAGAATATGGTGATTTTCTTTTCGGATTGATTTCAGATTTATAAAAATTCTATTATTCGAACTTGTTAATAACTAGAAATAATACAAAATAATTATGGATGAAAATCAATACAATTCTCTAATTGAAAAAATTGCAACAATAATGGAAAAAGATGGGCTATCGGTTGATGAACAAAATACCCAGAAACTACAAAAATACAAAGACCATGCAAAATCTAATTCAAATCTAAATGATGAGGACACAACAAAGTTAGTCTATGAATCATTGCTTTATTTAAAATTAAAAAATTCAGATTCGAGTGACCCTCTTCAAAAGGGTGATGAGTTTGGTGCTGGATTCAGCTAGTTTTATTATAATGGAATAGTTTCAATATCCTCTTTTGAAACACCTTTCCAAAGTCCAATCATTCCTTCTGGTTTTACTTCTTCAACTTTGGTTATGTGCTGAATTTTTATATGATCTGGAGTAGGTGGCATCCAAAGCATTGCCATGTAATCACCAACATTTCCAACTTTGCTTGGTAATGCCATGATGATTTTCTCCTTTGAGAATCCTTTTGAGACTAGGATGCCTACTGCTTTTTCTTGTAAATCCATTCTTCCATGCGTGAATAAGTAGACATTTTTTTGGTTGTCGATTTTTACCATAATTTGCTTGGTATCTTAAACTAAATCAATCTTTCCTGATCTAATGCCTCCAAAAAGGGTTAAATTAGAATAAACAAAATTTTGATCTGTGAAAATATTTACCGTAGGAAGCAAATCCTTTGTTACAAGCTTCCAATTAGCAGGAGTTCACGGAATAATCTCAGATACACCTAAAAAAACATTAGATGAAATTAAGAAACTAACCGATGATTCTGACGTTGGATTGGTTTTGGTAAGTGATGATATGACTGAATCTATTAGTGATGAACTAACTGCACTTCGAGCAGCAAAATCTACTCTGGTTTTTGCATTACCTTCAGTGGGAAGTGAAAAATCTGAGGTTGATTATAGATTAATGCTCAAAAAGATCCTTGGTGTATAATTTAATCTACTTATATTCAATCTTCTAAAGTTTTGATATGAAGACTGCATATGTAAAAGAACCATCTGTTATCTCAATTAGCGAAACAGAAAACCCAATATTGAGTTCTGGGGATATTTTGGTACAAATGCATGCATGTGGTATATGTGGATCTGATTTGGAAAAAGTATTTGGAGAATATGGACAACCTTCTATGCGATTAGGTCATGAACCTGCCGGGATAATTATTGATGTCAGCTCCGATGTAACTGCATTTAAAAAAGGTGATAGGGTATTTACTCACCATCATGTGCCATGTTATTCTTGTCACTTGTGTAAACATGGTAATGAAACAATGTGTCCAAAATATTATGAAACAAATCTTTCTCCATGTGGTCTATCTGAAGAATATGTTGTACCAAAATGGAATGTAGATCATGGAGGAGTGCTCAAGATTCCTGATTCTATGAGTTTTGAAGAAGCTGCAATGATTGAACCCTTGGCATGTTGTGTTAGAGCATGGACAAAATACTCTTACCAAGAAGGGGATTCAGTTGCAATTTTTGGTGTTGGCCCTACTGGCATGATGCATGTAATGCTTGCGCAATCTAAAAAATTCTCAAAGATTTTCTGTTTTGATGTAAATGATTTCAGATTAAGATTTGCAAAAAAATTTAACATTACAGATTCTATTAATTCTCTAGATGAGAACAGAAAACAAAGAATTTTAGATCATACTGAAGGAAAAGGAGTAGATGTGGCAATAGTTGCCACCAGTAGTCTCAAAGCATTAGAAGATGCAATTGATATGGTACGAAAAGGTGGGGCTGTTATGATGTTTGGTGTTCCTTCAAAGGATGCAAAAATTGTTTTGAATATGAGTAAAATATATTCTAAAGAAATCACATTGGTGACAAGTTATGCTGCATCTGATAATGACACCAAAGAAGCTCTTAGGTTGATTGAATTATCTCAAATCGATGTTAAACAATTAGTGACTCACACATATTCTATTCAAGACTCTCAAAAAGCATTTGATCATGCTAGAAGTGGCGATAATGCAATGAAAATAATTATTACAAAATAAGAAAGGCTTAAGAAAGGTATTTTTATTCTTTCAAAATCAAAGAGATATGGACTGGGGATTAAAAAACAGACTATCACAAATTATCAAACCACAAAATAATCGCGCATTAATGTTGGCAGTTGATCATGGATATTTTTTAGGCCCCACTGAAAAATTAGAAAATCCAAAAAAAGTAATTGCACCATTATTGAAATACTGTGATTCTTTGATGCTTACAAGAGGTGTGCAAAGAACATCCGTTCCAACTTCTACTAACGTACCTATGGTTTTACGAGTATCTGGTGGTTCAAGTATTATTGGTGAAGATTTATCGCAAGAAGAAATTACTGTCAGTATTAAAGATGCAATTAGATTAAATGCCAGCGCACTTGCAATGTCTATTTTTGTTGGTTCAAAATATGAACATCAAACCATCGTAAATCTTGGGAAATTAGTTAATGAGGCAGAAGAATATGGAATTCCAGTACTTGCAGTAACTGCAGTTGGTAAAGAACTTGGAAAAGACGCTCGATATCTTTCATTAGCATGCAGAATAGCTGCTGAACAAGGTGCTCATATTGTTAAGACCTATTATTGTGATAATTTTGATAAAGTCGTTCAATCCTGTCCTGTGCCAATAATTGTTGCAGGTGGAAAAAAGATTCCGGAGATAGATGCATTACAATTAACATACAATTCAATCAAAGGTGGTGCAGTGGGTGTTGATATGGGCCGAAATATCTGGCAATCTGCAAATCCAGTAGCAATGATCAGATCTGTTAGACATATTGTTCATGGAAATGCAACTGTTGATCAGGCATTCAAGTTATACCAAACACTATGTAATGAAAAGACACAACAATCCAAACCACAACACAAGTCAAACCCACCTACTCAATCCAAACCACAACACAAACCAGTAGTAAATAAAAAATAGCTTTTAATTTTTTATTTTAGATAGATGTATGTGTGCAATTTTCCATGTTGGTTGCTTAACTAATACAAAAGTTGCTCTACCTTCAATTGAAATATGTTCACCTGTGTATGCTTTTGTATCTACTAGCATTCCTTTTTGATTTAACTCCAAAGCTACAACAGCTGCATTTCCAAATACACTTATTTTTGGATTTTTAATTTGATAGTCATAATCAGAAATACTTATGAATTTTAATTCCTCTAATTCTATTGTGGTTTGAAAATCCTTTAGATCATATGGTGGTAAATCACTAAAACTTGAAAACCTAGAATCATTGAGATGAATGTCTCTAAGTGATGAAAAATCTTTTGTCTTTCCTGATTCAAACAGTGTTTCAATTATTCTAATAATTTCTTCATTTTCAGACAAAATCGTTATTTCAAATATGAAAAATTATCAGTTTAAGTCTTCTGGACTAGACACGTCAAAAAACACTAGTAATTTCCTGATAATCTTTATTAATTATCAGTTGTATGTTACATTTGAATTTCAATGAGCACAATGATAACTGGTAAATTAGGTGTCTTATTACTAGTTGATCTAGTACTGTAAAAAGTGCTTCTGAGTTTTAACACATTAAAATTATGGAGATAGATTTGATTGAATAAAATGGAAACTATGACAGGTGCCAGAGCATTGATGGTTGCTATGGAAAAAGAAGGTGTCAAAGAAGTATTTGGCTTACCAGGAGGTGCAAACCTTCCAATGTATGATGAATTTGCTAGATGTAATATTAGACACATCTTGGTTAGACATGAGCAATCTGCAGCACATATGGCAGATGGATTTGGACGAGTCAGCAGAAAACCTGGTGTGTGTTTTGCCACATCTGGACCTGGTGCTACTAACATTTTAACTGGAATTGCTACTGCACAAGCTGACTCTGCCCCTATGATTGCAGTTACTGGTCAAGTCCCAGTAGCGATGATCGGAAAAGATGCATTTCAGGAAAGCGATATTATTGGAATGGCAAACCCTGTCGTAAAGTATGCATTTCAACCTAGATCTCCTGATGAAATTCCTATGGTAGTTAGAAAAGGATTCTACATTGCAGAAACCGGTCGCCCTGGACCTGTTCTTATTGATATTCCAAAAGATGTCCAACAAAAAGAAGCATCCATGATTTTTCCAGACGAATTCAAAATTCGCGGTTATCATCCATGGACTAATCCTGATATTGCAAATGTTGAAAGAGCAATTGAAATGTTACTTGGTGCAGAAAGACCAATTATCTTAGCTGGTGGTGGAACAATCATCTCCTCTGCATTTGCAGAACTCCAATCTATAGCTGAATTACTTATGATTCCAGTTGTTACTACTTTCAAAGGAAAAGGTGCATTTCCAGAGAATCATCCATTATCATTGGGACCAATTGGAATGCATGGTCATGCCGAGGCAAACAAAATGATGACTGAAGCTGATTGTGTATTGGCAATAGGTACAAGATTTTCTGATAGATCTGTTGGAACCTTTGAAGCATTTGAAAAGAGGTTAAAAATTATTCATATGGATGTAGATCCAGCTGAAATTGGTAAAAATCAAACTACATCAGTTGCAGTAGTTGGTGATGTACGTGCATCACTTAGAATTATGGTAAAGATGCTTATGCAAAAAGCAATCAAAAGAACTGAAGAAAATACTTGGATTAAACATGTAAAAGAAACCAAAGAATATTGGAAAGAAAATTTGAAACTACATCCAGGTGAAATGGGCGCTGCAAAAATCTTGAGAAAGCTCAGAGAAATATTACCTCATGAATCTATTGTAACTACTGAAGTAGGTCAACACCAAATGTGGGCATCTCTATTTTATGATGTAATCCAACCTGGTACTTTCTTTAGTTCTACTGGACTTGGGACTATGGGATGGGGATTCCCTGCTGCAATAGGTGCCAAAGTAGCAAGACCTGATGTTCCTGTGGTGGACATTGCAGGAGATGGTAGTTTTAGCATGACAGAAAACTCTCTTGCAACTGCAGTGTTAGAAGATATTCCAGTTATTGTATTTCTCTTAAATAATTTCACATTGGGAATGGTTGCACAATGGCAAAGAACTTTCTATAATAGAAGAATGATAGGAGTTGATCAAGGAAAATGCCCTGATTATGTAAAACTAGCTGAATCATATGGAGCTCAAGGAATACGTGCACAGTCAATGGATGAACTTGATAAGGCAATCAAAACGGCATTGAAAAGTGACGTTGCAACCGTAATTGATATTCCAATTGATCCTGAAGAAGATGTATTGCCATTTGTAGCACCGGGAACTTCTCTTGCGGATATGATTTTACCTTCATAGTGATTATCATGTGGGCTATTCTTACTCTTTTAGTTGAAAATAAACCTGGAATATTGTTTAAGGTCACTCATCTTTTCAGATCCAGAAATTTCAATATTGACAGCATTTCTGTGGGCGTAACTGACAATCCTGAATATTCTCGTATGACTATTACCACCTATGGTGATGAAAAACAAGTTGAACAAATAGTAAAACAACTTGATAAAATGATTGATACCATAGAAGTAAAGCACTTGGATGAACACAAAACAGTATATCGGGAACTAAGTATTTTTAAGATTAAACTAAGTAACGCTAATGATAGTATGGAAGTAAACAAATTGGCAAATGCATATGGCGGAAAAATACATGATGTTAGAAAGGATTCAATAATGGTAGAGTTGACTGCAACTCCTGATCAAATTAGAGCCTTTGAGGAATTGGCAAAACCATTTGGAATACTTGAAGTTGCAAGGACAGGTGTTGCGGCTTTACAAAGGAGCGGAGCATGAGGATTAGAATTTTTGATACAACACTAAGAGATGGCGAGCAAACCCCTGGTATTTCACTATCTCCAGATCAAAAACTTGCCATTGCAAAAAAACTTGACATACTTGGTGTTGATGCAATTGAAGCTGGATTTCCAGTAATCTCTGAAGGTGAATTCAAAGCTGTAAAGATGATTGCAAGTGAAGGTTTGTCTTCTGATATATGTGGTTTGGCTAGAACTAATAAAAAAGACATTGATGCTGCAGTTGATGCAGGATTAAACTACATTCACACATTTATCGCAACTTCTGATATTCATTTAGAGTATAAACTCAAAATGACACGAGAACAAGCACTTGAAAAAGCAATAGAGGCAGTAGAATATGGTAAATCTCGAGGACTTCAAGTGGAGTTTTCTGCAGAAGATGCAACAAGAACTGACAGAACTTTTCTTAAACATGTATTTGGTGAAGTTGCAAAAGCAGGCGCTGACAGAATCGATATCCCTGATACTGTTGGTTATGCAACTCCGGAATATATGGCAAAAATTACTAGAGATGCAATTGAAGCTACAAAACTTCCAATTAGTGTTCATTGTCATAATGACTTTGGGTTGGCTGTGGCCAATGCATTATCTGGCATACAAGCAGGTGCTCAATGTGCTCATGTCACAATTAATGGAATTGGTGAAAGAGCAGGAAATGCATCATTAGAAGAATTTGTTATGGCTCTAAAGTGCTTACCTTATGATCAAAAATATGAAACTGGAATTAAATCTGAATTACTCTATGAGACATCTAGATTTATCTCAAAAACTGTAGGTGTTCAAGTTCAACCAAATAAGGCAATTGTTGGCGATAATGCATTTGGTCACGAGTCTGGAATACATACCCATGGCATATTGAGTAACCCATTAACCTATGAGCCAATAAGTCCTGAATTAGTTGGAAGAAAGAGATGGCTTCAAGTTGGAAAACATGCAGGAATTCATGGTATGAATGCAATGCTTGCTGAATATGGTATACATCCAACAGATGATCAGTCAAAACAAATTCTTGATAAAATAAAAATTATTGGCGACCAAGGAAAACAAATTACTGATGTCGAGCTACTTTCTATTGCAAGTAATATTCTAGGAGAAAAAGGAATCAAACGAATTGTCCAATTGACTGGTTTTTCCGTCTCTACTGGAATTGGAACAATGCCTTACGCATTTGTTAAATTGAACATTGATGGCAAGGACTTTATCGGAACTGATTATGGTGTTGGTCCAGTCGATGCTGCATTAAATGCCATTCAAAAAATCACAGGACAAATATCTGAACTTAGAATCAAAGACTATGGGTTGGCATCAATATCTGGCGGTTCTACTGCATTATGTGAAGTAACAATCAGAGTTGAAGATGCGCAAGGAAATAGTGTTTCTGCAAAATCTATAGGCGAAGACATTGTTACTACCAGCGTTCAAGCTGTAATTGATGGCATTAACAGAATCATGCTCAAAAAAATGTTCAATGAAAAACAAATTGGGCACTAAATTTTATTATGATAATGCCTTTTCGTCTACGTCCCCATTTCTAATTTTTACTAGTTTGTTTATTTTATAGACATATACAATTCCGTCTCCTTTTTCACCTGTTCTGGCCGTATCTTGAATTATTCTGACTATTTCATCTCCTGCATTATCTGAACACAAAATCTCCAGCTTTGATTTTGGAATAAAATCGCTGGTTTTATTTCTCAAACTTTTATGTGCTTTATGTATTCCTGTTATCTGTACTTGGTATACCGAAAAAGTTGGTATTCCGTTTTTTGCTAATATTGCTTGAATATCTTGTAACATTGAACTCCTGATTATTGCCTCTATTTTCAACATCTTTTACCGCTTTTTGTCCACAAAACATAAACCTTCTGACTTTGCACTATCTTTTTTAAGCAATCATTTAAAATTCCCATTTACATTATTTTTGATTATGTATAAAATCTCATTAATTACTGGTGATGGAATCGGACCTGAACTCTCTAATTCTGCGGTATCTATCTTGAACACCATTAATGATAAATTAGATTTGAAATTTGATATCACAAAATTACATGCAGGAGATACTGCACTAAAAGAAACTGGAAAAGCACTCCCTGATGAGACCATCTCTACAATTAAAAAATCTGATGCTTGTTTAAAGGCGCCAGTTGGTGAGAGTGCAGCTGATGTAATTGTCGTATTAAGACGCATTCTTGATCTTTATGCCAATATTCGCCCCGCAAAATCATATCCTCACATGCCTGCATTAAGAGATGATATTGACATGGTAATTGTTAGAGAGAATACTGAAGATCTTTACACTGGTAAAGAATTCAGCTTGGGAGACTCGGCTGTTGCATTGAGAATAATTTCAGAGTATGCTTCAAAAAGAATTGCAAAATATGCATTTGAAACCGCAAAGCAGCGTAACTCTATGAAAAAAGTTACATGCGTTCACAAATCCAATGTAATGCGACTCACTGATGGATTATTTGCAAAATCTTGTAGTGAGGTAGCAAAAAACTATCCTGATATTTTATTTGAACAAATGTATGTTGATGCATGTGCTATGAATCTTATTCGTCAACCAGAACAATTTGATGTCATAGTGACTACAAATTTGTTTGGTGATATTTTATCTGATGAATCATCCCAAGTTGTAGGTGGATTAGGTATGGCGCCAGCTGCTAATATTGGTGATAATTTTGCATTGTTTGAACCAGTTCACGGTGCTGCATTTGATATTGCAGGAAAAAACATTGCAAATCCTTCATCTTTTCTCTTATCCATCAAAATGATGCTTGATTGGCTTGGAGCAAAACATAATGATTCAAAATGTATTGTAGTTGGTCGAAAACTAGAATCTGTTATTTTTGATTTGGTAAAAAGTGGTGTCAAAACTAAAGATATTGGCGGAGACAAATCTACATCTGAATTTACACAAGAAATTATCAATAGGCTCTAAAAATAGAAATATATCACTAATTTACATCCCACGAAAAATTCCCAATTTTTATAAATTGTTCATTCTAATGTCTAATCATGGTTGTTTGTGTCATTTGTAAAATAAATCAGGGCACATTAAAAATTACAGATGGTAATCCAAAATACAAAGGAAAGCCAATTTGTAAGGAATGCCACGAGTACAGAAAACTCTTAAAAGAAACCAAGTAGATTATTTGGTTTCTTTACTTTTATTTTTATTTGTCCACTCTTCATACATTTTGATTAGATCATCTACATCGTTTCCATCTTCAGAATAAGTGACTATTACACCAAAGGTTCCTTTTTTATCATGGCCTCTTGCAAAATAACCCCAAAAAGAATCTGGTAATTTCTGAAAGCTGTTGGAATCATGCGATACCCAGATCAAATTATTTCCTATGACTTCTACTACTTTTTTTGCATCTGTTTGTTCTATCATATAATGTTGTTATTTCCTTTACAATAAAAATCTGAATTGATTTATGGACTTAATCTATCTGGATCTCTTGGATAAAGTACAACTTCCCTTACATTGTCTATTCCAATAAGTGTAGTCATTAGTCTGTCTAATCCCATTCCCCAACCAGAGTGAGGTGGCATTCCCCAATCAAATGTCTTAAGATGATCTGCAAATTGAGTTGGATCCAAACCCTGTTCTTTGAGTCTTGCTTTTAGCATCTCTGAGTTATGTAGTCTAGTTCCTCCAGATGACAGCTCTAGATATCCAAATTGAAGATCAAATGAGCGTGATAATTTAGGATCTTCCTCTTTTTCTCTTATGTAAAATGGTTTTAATTTCATTGGCCAGTCTGTGAGGAAATAAAATCCTGGATGATTCTTTCCAATTATTCTTAAATGTGAATCAAGCAAATCATCCCCAAATTCTACTTTCTCGCCTTCTTTTTTTAGCTCGTCAATTACTTGGGTGTATGTTATCCTTTCAAAAGGAGATGTTGGAATTTCAATTGTATGGCCTATGTTTTCTTGTTCTTTTTTACATTTCTCTGATGTAACTTTGTAAACTTCCATTACTAGTGATTCTAAAATATCCATTACATCATTATAGTCCATAAATGCAGCTTCGATGTCTATACTTGTAAATTCACTAAGATGACGACCTGTATGTGAATTCTCTGCTCTATAGAAATTTGAAATTTCATAAACTCTCTCAAGCCCTATTGTCATTTGTTCTTTGTATAATTGTGGGCTTTGAGCAAGATAGGCAGTTTTGCCAAAATAATCCAATGAAAATAGATTTGCTCCCCCCTCACTTGCACTACCAATTATTTTTGGTGTTGTAATCTCAATAAATTTTTTTGATGCTAATGTTTTACGTAATATTTCTAACACATAATGTCGTAATTTGAAAATTGATGCAGTTTTTTGGTTTCGCATATCTAATGCACGATGATTTAATCTTGTATCGATGTTGCTTTCTACTCTTCCAATTGGATCAACTGGTAATGGATGCACCGCCTTTGCTAACACTTCTATTTCATCTGCTTTTATCTCAAAATCAAAATCTCGTGCCTTTGTTTCTTGTACAATTCCTCTCACACAAATTACACTTTGACGGTTTAGCTCTTCTAGATTGTCATTTAATTCCCCTTTTACTATTATCTGAGAAATTCCTGAAGCATCACGTAGTGTGATAAATGTCATCTTTCCTAATTTTCGAAGATCTTCAATCCACCCTCCTAATACAACCTCTTTTCCAATAATGTCTGCGTTTAATTCTGAAATATTGTGAGTTTTAACAAATCCCAATTCATTCTCACGCTCTTTTCTCCTCAAATTCTATCTCAATGTCAAGGTTTCGGGCATTTTTGACAATTTGTATGACTTTGTTTGTGTCAATTGGGAATCTGGGTGTCCATTTTCCAGATACGACTGCCTTTGTTTTTTGTACTCCACCTGGTGCCCAAACCAAATTGATCGATAAAATTTTTGTTGGAAAGAATAAGTCTTCTATGAATTTCTTGTCGTTTTCATCAGCTTCTACTAGCCATATTTTACCTTGAAATTGATCTTGAAGTAATCTGTAAAGTACACGACTCTGTCTAATTATCATAATGTCATTTTTAGCTAAAGACAACACAAAGTTTCCATTAAATTCTTTACATGAATAAAGCGTAAATTTGTCAATTATATGATTTGATTTGGCCAGTTGTGCTAGTTTGATTGATGCATCAACGTCTGCTTTTGTAATGCTTCCTGATTCTATCTTGCTCTCACATTTTGGGCAAAGTATCATATTTTTCGCATCAAAATTACATATTGGCAGTTTCATTTGAATCGATTTTTTACATTCTGTCAAGTTGTTTATATCCCTTAGTGCAAAACAAAAATTCTAGTTTGGATCTACTACATACATGGTCTTAATTGTAAATGGGCTTTCTGCTCAATACCATACATCAAAAGGATCGGTATATGCAGTAGATGACGTAGACTTTGATTTGGCCGACGGCGAATCAATAGGCATTGCAGGAGAAAGTGCATGTGGTAAAAGCACCTTGGGTCTTTCTATTATTCGGATGCTTTTGGGAGGCACAACAAATGGAGAGATCCTTTTTGACGGTAATTCACTATTGAGCATTTCAGAATCTGAATTCGCTGAAAAATTTCGATGGAAAAAAATCTCAATGATATTTCAAGGAGCAATGAATTCCCTTGATCCTGTGTTTACCATAAAAGAACAATTCATTGAAATTCTAAAACAACACCACTTCAATGGTAATTTAGATGAGACAATTGTAAATGCAATACATTCTGTAAGTTTGGATGATGTTGTTTTAAAGAAATATCCTCACGAGCTCAGTGGTGGAATGAAGCAAAGAGTGATAATTGCTATGGCATTATTGCTAAAGCCAAAATTTGTTATTGCAGATGAGCCTACAACTGCTCTTGATGTTTTAATCCAGGCTCAAATCATTAACCTCTTAAAAAAACTCAAAAAAGATGGTATGTCCTTTATGCTAATTACACATGATCTAGCAGTCTTATCTGAAATTGCTGATAAAATTGGAATCATGTATGGCGGGCATATGGTTGAATTTGGTTCCTCTCATGAAATTTACCAAAACCCAAAACATCCTTACACCCAAGGACTCTTAGAATCAATCCCGAAATTAAAAGGAAATACTCCTAAATACATCAAAGGAATACCTCCCAGTCTTTTAGAATCTCCAACTCAATGCCGTTTCATTGAAAGATGCCCTCTTGCAATTGAAAAATGCAAAACAGTTCCACCAAAATTTAAAACTAAAACTGGTTATGTTAGATGTTGGTTATATGATGATCTGTGATTTATTTTTTATTTGATTTGAGATATTCTTTTTCAATTTTTTCAAGATATATTTCTTGAATTTTTAATATTTCTCTTTCTATAGTATTTTTACAAATCATCTTTGCATATTTTATCAAGTCCTGTTGTCCTCCTTTTACTTCAAATTCTTCAATCCTTTGAAATGATTCTTGTTGAAATTTTATGGCTTCTCTAATCTCTACACTTAGTTCTTCGATTTTCATTTTTTGATACTCTTTTGGATTAGAACTTCTTGTATTTATCATCTCAACAAAATTCTGAATTTCCGCTATCTCTTCCATGATTCTCTTGGAGTAATTGTTTTAAAAAAGTTAAGGATTGCTCTGATTTTTTATGTTGTGAAATATGTTTTAATCAATCTAATGCCTGAGCATATTTTTTTACAATTGGTAAGCAAGAATCAATTATTCTTAGCATTTCTGAGCGAATTACTTTTTTATCAATTGATATCCAAACACGAACTTTTTTAATCGCAAATGATATTGTTTGAACTTTCTTTCTTTCTTCCCAAACAAATTCAATTTCCCCAAGATTCTCATCAAAGAATCCCTCGAGATCTGTTTTTATGGCAATATGTGAAAATTGGTACTGCGTATTTTTTGCATCCAAAAGTGGTTTTAAATCTGGTCTCCTTTTGTATGCCAAAAGTTCTCCTCCCTGACCAATTATGCCTACAAATCTGATATATGGGCTAATTCTTGATACTTCATCACAAATTTTTGGGTATTCTTTTTTGATCATCTGTTTTGGTTGTAAAAAGATGATATTTTAATGATTATGAAGATAATTTTTTATCAAATCCTACATCATGTTCGCTTTTGTTAAATAATGCTTGATATCTGGGTGATTTGTGGATTTTTCTGCACTGTTTCCATTTGCTCCTGAAGTGGGATATCTTGGCTTGAGTCTTGTTAATTTTTTTGGTTCTTTAATTCCATTTATTCCATTACCTGGTTTTCTTTTACTTGCTTCAATGTCTGTGGGTGATCAATTTAATTTGCATATTCTGGCATTACTTTCCGCATTAACTGCAACTGTTGCAAAACAAATTATTTTCTATGTAAGTTATGAAGGAAGGCATATTCTAAATGAAAAAACTAGAAAGAGAATGAGACCATTTGAAAGATTGGTAAAGCGATATGGTGCAGCTGCTGCATTTATTGCTGCCGCAACACCAATTCCTGATGATTTAATCTATGTCCCATTGGGATTGGCAAAATATAATCCAAAAAGATTTTTTATTGCTACACTTACTGGCAAAATTGTTCTTAGTTATTCCATTGTTCTTATCTCTCACAATCTTGGTCTCTCTTTGGTAGAGCCATTTCTTGAAAATGTAAATGATGTAACTACTGTATATGTTGGCATCATAATCTTTGGTGCAATGATGACTGCTATCGTTGTTTTACTTTTACGATTAGATTGGCAAAGAATCTTGGGAAAATTTGCACCATGGACATTAGATGAAAGCAATGACAAATAAATTCTAGTTTTATTTTATTGATATCTTAAAATTCCATAATCTGTCTGTCGCATTTTTTATTCCGATTCTAGGACTGGCAATTATCTTTCCCGGTCTTTTTACTCCTTCAATAATGAATAATTTTGAATCTGTAGTCAAATCTACTCCATAGTGTTCTTTTGTAATCCCTAATGCCTGAGTTAACTTGGCAGGACCATCGGTGAGTTTTTTCCTGTCTTTTATGCCTCTATTTTTCTCCATTACATCTATTCCTTTTTCAGGTGCGATTGCACGAATTAAAACTGCGCCTGCTTCAAATTTTGAATTTCTTGCAACTACGTTAAAGCAATAATGCATTCCATATGTAAAATAGACATATGCTTTTCCTACTTCTTCAAACATTACTTTGTTTCTCTCAGTAATTTTTCTAAATGCGTGGCTTGCTGGATCATCTTTATGTCTATATGCTTCTGTCTCTATGATTATTCCTGAAATCTCATGCTTGCCTATCTTTCGTACTATTTTTTTTCCTAGTAGACTTTTTGCAACTGTAATGGTATCACGCGAATAAAACGTTCTAGGCAGAATAGTCAATGTCTGCTGAAATTTGTTTGCCATTTTTTAACTCTCTGATCAAATCAAATAATTTGGCAATGTCTTCTTTTAGAACTGTGATTAATTCTTGATTGTAAATTGTAGCAGCTGGGTGAATTGTTAAAAAATAAAACTGCTTGTCTTTTTTTATAATTTTGCCTCTGTATTTTGTAATTTCTGATCCCCCTAAAATTGAATTAAACGCAGTATTTCCCAAAATGCATATTATTTTTGGTTTTATTATGGAAATTTCTTTTTGAAGATAGTCTTGGCATGTGTTTCTCTCAGAAATTGTTGGAACTCTGTTGTTTGGTGGTCTGCACTTTACAACATTTGTAATGTATATTGACTCTCTTAATACTCCTGCATTATCTAATGCAAGGTTAAGTCTTTGTCCTGCAATTCCCACAAACGGCTCACCGTTTTTATCCTCATTTCTACCCGGTGCCTCTCCGACGAAAATCACATCTGATTGAAAATTTCCTTTACCTGGTACTGCATTTGTTCTAGTCTTGGAAAGTTCACACTTGGTGCACTCTGTTACCTTTTGTCTTATTATTTCTAATTCAGAATCCATGTTTTCATTTACACTCTACTGTGTCTTTTCTCTATTGACGGTTCGTAAGTCTTTTGCTTGCTTTAATGATTTGATATTGCAGGCATGGTAAAGTAGTATTCGTCCTCAAAATTATAGTCACTGGCTCCTTTTTTACGCAAGAATTCAAAATATGTAGCACAGTTTGCATAAAACTCGGTATTTTCATGACTTTCGTGACTCATTAGTGATTATTGCAAAAAACCCATTTTTTCAAGAGAGTGAGTGATTTTAGTTAAGAAAGTTTGTTTTCTTTAAGCAAGTCCAATCGGAGATTTTCCTGACTCTGCTTTTTTTGGCAGTGTAAAAGTAAATATGGTTTCTTGTTTTGGTATGCTTTTTACAGTAATTGTCCCACCGTGATTTTCTAATATGCCCTTACATATTGACAACCCTAAGCCACTTCCCCCTCTTTCCCTTGTTAATGTTGCATCCACCTGATAAAATTTCTTAAACAGATTACTTTGTTTATCTATTGGAATGCCCATACCATTATCTTTTACGCTAATCTGAATCGCTTGGGGTAGTTCTTTCATTGTTATCTCTATTTTTCCTTTTTCTGGCTCCACTGCCGTCAGACTATTCTTGATTAGATTTGTTATTACTTGCTTTATCCTCTCTGGGTCATGTTCTATTGAAAGATCCTGTATATTTGAAATAAGTTCTATCTTGTTTTTTTGTGCTTGTGGCAAAAATAATTTTATTGCGTTTGTAACTGTGTCTTTTATGTTGACATTTTCTTTTCTAATTTTAAGCTGGCCTAATTCTAGTTTTTGAGCATCAAGTAAATCTGATATTAATGCCAGCAATGTTTCTGAACTAGATTTGATTATGCTTATTCTCTCTTTTTGTTTGTCTGTCAATTTTCCTAAATGCTCACTCAGTAAAATATCTGCATATCCTTGAATAGGAACTAGTGGAGTTTTTAATTCATGAGTAATCATTGCCAGAAATTCATCCTTTGCAATTTCTGTCTTTTTTGCTTGTTCTTCTTTTTCTTTAATTGTATCTGACATTATGTTAAATGTGCTTGCTAATTTTCCTACCTCGTCTGCTTTTGTGTATTTTATTTTTTCACCATATGCTCCTTCTTTGATTTCTGAGAGCGCATCTGTGATTAATCTTAGAGGTAAAAGAGACTGTCTAATGACATAAAGTACTAAAAAGAATATTGCAATATCTATTATTAATAAAATCTGAATGATTAATTGTTCTTGATTACCTTCTTTTGCCATTTGAGCATTCCAGGAATTTAACAAATTATCGATTTCTGAAAATAAAATTAACTTTTCAACGTTCATCTCATTTTTTGCTGAATTAAAATTTGGTGATAATAATGCTCTTTCTTCAAGAATGCCAATTTTGGGTTGCAGTGCTTCCCACAATGGATCTAGTTTTCGTAATTCATTTGAATTTTCTCTTGGAATCTGGATTAATCCTTCATGTTCTTGTCCTATGCTTTTTACATCTAGCTCTTTTGTTGAGATGCCTAATAATTTTCGTAGACCTACTTCAAATCCTATTCTTTCTTTTTTCAATTTTTCTTGCGCGTTCTCTTCTTCACCAATTGAAATTAACAAGGTTAATTGCCCGATTTCTTTTGCAGACTTTTCTAATTCATTGGCAATTTCTTTATGTCTGTTGTAGTCTCTTCCCAAATCTGATAATTCTTTAGATAAAGAATTTGTTGTTAAAACTAGATCGCTATTTTTTTGCAGTACATAATTCATTGCATTTGTTGCTTCTTTATCAAAAACTGATGTTTTTTCCACGTTCAATACTTTTTCTTTATATGTATTCCACGATGTTAACACTTTATCATAATCTGATGCTACTGAAAGCGGAATTTTTTGTATTGTTTGTCCTTTAATCACTCCTCCATTTTTTAACATGGTAAGAACTAAACTTGTATTTTCTATCTCTTTATCTAAATTATCTTTATCCTCATCATTTCCGTTTGCTACAGATACAGCTAATCCTGAAATAGATTCTGTCTGTACTTTAAGATCCCCTGTTCTGATAATAGACTGTGATTGAGAATTACCTGTTTGTTCTGACTGATAAAGTAATGTCAAATTGATTATTGCAGCTACAATTAGAATTGCTACTAGTAGATACGTCTTATTGATAATCTTCACAGTATCTGAAATCTGGCATAGGGTATAAAAATAATGGGTGAATTTTATTAAATTAACTACATGTCTGATGAATTTCTCAAAGTTGCAACCGCTGAAATTTATCATGAAATCTCCGAAATTCAAAATATACTAAATTCCTGTCAGAGCAGTCTTGATGTGTCTGCAAATGCAGCAAAAATTCAAAAATCGACTCATAAAATTAAAGGACTTGCCCCAATGATGGGAAAAGAAGATTTAGGGATTCTGGCCGCATTGCTTGATTCTCTATTAAAAAAAATCATGAATGGTATTGTTGTCAATGAAATACTTGAATCACTAGTAATTGCAGCTGATGAAATGAAAAAATCAATGACTTGTCCATATTATAATTTGGATAAAATAAAGCAAAAAATTTCCCACATGTCTTCCGCTCTTTCTTGATGCATATTTTTAATTACGTGGCATCATAAGATGATTTGATGGGAAACATTATGATTGCAGATGATTCTGATGCCATTAGACTAGTTCTAAAAGATATTTTGACCATTGGTGATCATGCTATAGTGGGAGAAGCAAAAGACGGTGCAGAAGCTGTAGAACTGTTTTCACAATTGCATCCTGATTTGCTACTCTTAGATTTGGCAATGCCTAAAAAAGATGGACTTGTTGTTGTCAAAGAAATCATTGCACAAAACCCATCTGCCAAGATAATACTAATAACTGCCAGCGATGATCAAAAAATAATCCAACAATGTCTGGATTCTGGTGCTTTTTCTTTTATCTCAAAACCATTTGACTTTAACAATGTCTTGAAAGTCATTTCCGATATTTTGGCAAAGTAATTTAGGGTCTAGATTCATTTAAAAACTGATAGAAAATTTGTCAAAAATTGTTGTTGATACAAGTATCATAATTAATGGTCAATTGATTGCCCAAATTGAATCTGGGCATATTCAAAATTCTGAAATTATAATACCACAAGCAGTTTTTGATGAATTACAATCTCAAGCATCTCAGAAAAAGGAGCAGGGATTTATCGGACTAGAAGGGATAAAAAAACTCAAAGAAATATCAAACAATTTTGGGCTGGTTATAACAATTCATGGTGCTCATCCTACCTCTGATGATATTCGTATGGCAAGTGCAGGCAGAATTGACGCGATAATTAAAGATGCAGCAAAACAAAATCAAGCTGTTCTTTACACCTCCGATCATGTACAACATTTAGTGGCACAGGCAGAAGGACTGGAATCTGTATTTGTAAAACCCATTTCTAAAAATCTTGTTTTGGAATTTTTAAAATTTTTTGATTCTGAAACAATGAGTGTACATCTTAAAGAAAACATGCCTCCAATGGCAAAAAAAGGAAAGCCTGGTTCTTTTAATCTGACAAAACTAAGTGACGAAATTCTAACCAAAGAATATTTGCAATTCATATCATCTCAAATCTTAGAGACTACTACTTTTGATTCAAGTACTGTAGAAATCTCAAAGACTGGTGCATCTGTAATTCAGTACAATGATTATCGCATTGCCATTACTTACCCACCATTTTCTGAAGCATTTGAAATCACAATAGTTCATCCTACTGTAAAATTAACTCTTGATGATTATGAAATATCTGAAGCGTTGATGAAGAGATTTTCTGATAGGGCCGAGGGAATTATAATCTCTGGTCCTCCTGGGTCTGGAAAAAGTACTCTGGCATCAAGTCTGGCTAATTTTTACCACCACACAGGAAAGATTGTAAAAACATTTGAATCTCCGCGTGATTTGCAAGTAGATCCTGGAATCACACAATACACAAAACTAGATGGCAGCTTTGATAACAGTGCTGATATTTTATTATTAGTTCGTCCTGACTATACAATTTTTGATGAAGTGAGAAGACGAGAGGACTTTCGCACATTTGCTGATCTAAGACTTACTGGTGTGGGGATGGTCGGTGTGGTACATGCAAACTCTCCTTTGGATGCAATACAACGTTTTATTGGAAAAATTGAACTAGGAATAATTCCAAATGTTATAGATACTGTAGTTTTTGTCAAAGACGGGCACATTGGTAAAATCTATGACTTGGAGCTTGTAGTAAAAGTTCCCACTGGAATGACCGAGTCTGACTTGGCAAGGCCTGTAATTGAGATTAGAAATTTTGCCGATAATGTGCTGGAGCATGAGATCTATACTTTTGGTGAAGAAAATGTCATAGTTCCAGTCTCAAAACGAGTGCAAAAAGTTGGAATTGAGAAACTTGCCGAAGACAAAATACGAGACATCTTTAGGAAATTTGATCCCAGAGTCGAAGTCGAGATATTATCTGATACTAAAGTAAAAGTTCTAGTTGACAAGCAGTCCATACCATCCATTATTGGTAAGGGTGGTTCTAACATAAACGAGATTGAAAAATTACTCAAAATTCACATTGATGTCGTTGAAAAAAATTCTCATTCTGCCAATTCTTCTGGTAATCTACCATTTACTTTTTCAGAATCCAAAACTGCATTATCATTAACTGTTGGCAGAGAATATTCCTCAATGCATGTTGATATCTATGTCCATGACAAATATGTGACATCTGTCAGAATTGGCAAAAAAGGTGAGATACTAATTCCTAAACGCTCTGAGGCTTCAAGAACTCTTATGAAACTTGCATCATCTCAAAATGACATTCAAATATTTCTCAAGGATTTTTAAAATTCTCTAAAACTTTTGGGTTTGATTTTAGAAATGTGATGAATTTTCTTAGTTGTTTTATTGTTTTGGGATTCAAATGATGTTCAATTCCCTCTGTATCTTTATTTGCAGTTTCATGATTTACTCCTAAAATCTCAAAAAACTCCAACAAAATTCCATGATTTTGTCTTATCTCATAAGCTATCTGCATGCCCTTATCTGTAAGATTAATTCCATGATATTTTTCATATTCTAGTAGTTTGTTTTCTTCTAATCTTTGCAGCATCTTTGTAACACTTGGTGCACTTACATTCATGTATCGTGAAATATCAAGTGTTGTGGCATATCCTTTTAATTCAACCAGCTCAGAAATTACCTCCAGATAGTCTTCCATTCTTGTACTATAACTTGCTCTTTCTGATTCATGAGCTGCCTTGATTGATTCTAGTCTCTTGGAATTTTTTGTCTTCAATGTGTCTTTGTATCTAATCTGAACCTAGTATAATTGGATGTCCCTTGTTACTCTTTATTGACTTGTAAGTGACAGATATTGATCATTGAATCTTAACTAATTTTTTCTAAATGCCTAATTGTCATGGTTGATCATCTAAAGACACGCCTAGAAAAACTACGCAAAGCTTCTGACTCTGCTAAAAGAAGAGCCTCGCTATACACAGACATGACAAAATTTGATGGTAAATCCACTGCCCAGTCATTGAGATGTACGCGAAGAGCACCATCGCCAGGAAAAAAGATGCAAAAAATTGGCGTAGCTCTAGTTTTAGCTCCAGAACCCGTGACTACTCCAATAGGTGTAGTGCTAATGGCAGCTGGAACAATTCTTGAAAAAAAATACAATGGTGCAACTATTCATGATATCGGTCATGAGACAAAACGTACAATTTCAACTATGAATGATTTTAAAAATACTGTAATGTAATTAAACATTTCAAGTGTATGGATTTTAAAATTTACTTTCCAAAAAATTCGCCCCACTGGCTTCCTAGTTTCTCTATTATTCTAAATGCCAATCTGTCAATGTTGACATTGGGTTCTGCTACTATCATTATTACTTTTTCATAAATTGGAAAGCTCATTATTACAACATGTTCTCTGCGAGATGCAGAATATTTCACACGTCCCAACTCTGCGTCATATTTTTTTCTTTTTGCAACTCTGCTTGCCAACTCTTTACACACTGAATCATGTTGCTCTTCTGTCAATCTGGGGTTGATATTTTGTTTGTACCCTCCGGCAAGTAGTTTTCCAAATTCATCTAAGAGTCCTGCAAATCTTACTTCGTCATCTTCAAGTATATCTTGACATCTTTTTTCATACTCTTTGATATTGATTTCTGACATGCTTTATTCTATTTTATTAGTTGTTTCTCTATTTCTACTATGTGCAGTTCTTTTTCTATTTTGAAATCTAAGCCTATATACAACTAGACTGGAAATATTTTATTGAGTTTAACTGTAGCTCAGAAAAAAATCGCCATTGGTTCATTTCTTGGATGGTCTTTAGATGGATACGACATTGTGTTGATGCTTTTAGTTATTCCTTCAATTAGCCAATTATTTTTCCCATCTCAGGATCCTGTGTTTAGTATACTTGCAACATTTGCATCATATACCGTAACATTAATCATGAGACCCCTTGGCTCTGCAATTTTTGGAATTTATGGCGACAAGTTTGGTAGAAAAAAATCTATGATCATCACAATACTGGGATTTTCGGTTGCAACATTTGCAGTTGGACTGTTACCAACATATACAGTTGTTGGAGTATTGGCACCAGTTCTTTTGATAATGGTTCGTCTAATTCAGGGAATCTTTGCTGGTGGTGAATGGGGTAGCGGTGCTGTGCTAACAATTGAAAGCATACCAAAACAGAAAAGAGGATTACTGTCTGGGTTTTTGCAAAGTGGGTTCTCATTTGGCTTTCTTTTGGCTGCAATATCCTTTCAAATCATAACTATTATTTTTCCAGGACATCTCTTTGAGGAGTTTGGTTGGCGAATCCTCTTTTTTACAGGCATAATTCCAGGCTTTGTTGCGCTTTTTGTAAGACTCAGTATGGCTGAATCTCCATTATGGATAAAAAAGAATAAAGAAAATGATCTTGAAAAGACACCCCTCCGAAGCATTGTTTTTGGAATACATCGAAAGGAGTTTTTACTCTGTGCCGCAATAATGACTGGTCTTGTCTACATGTATCATGGCTCAATTAGCATCTTGCCTACATATCTAGAACAGTTTGGTAATTTTCAAAAAGAGCAAATAGCACTAGTTATGATTTATGCAACTGCGTCGTCCTGGGTTGGAATGATTCTTACTGGTTGGCTATCGCAAAAAATCGGACGAAAAAAATCAATGCTCATTTTTGTATTTGCCTCTATATTGATTTCAATTCCTTTGGCAAGTGCAATATTGGATAATGTCTATGGATTGATATTGTATGTTGTAGTGTTTGCTTTTGTCATATCTACTGCATCAGGACCAATTCCTGCATATTTTTCAGAAAGATTTCCAACACAGATACGAAATAGTGCTGCAGGATTTTCATATAATGCTGGATTGATTTTCGGTTCTTGGTCTCCATTAATTGCATTATATCTGATGTCTAGCGTTCCAAAACAAATGATACCTGTTGCACTTGGCATCAATATTATAATTGGTGCAATAATTCTAATAATACCTACACTACTTAGCAGAGAAACTCGAGATGTTGATCTTTAGTTATATTTTGTTTTTTGAATTGTACTAATTTCGAAATCTCATTGTAAAGGTGGGAAGCTGACTTTTGCGGATCAACCTTTGCATAGCCCTGCAGTAAGCAAAGGCCAGCAAACTGATGCCAACATTTGACAATAGGAAATTGTGTCAGCTTTCCAAATACTCTTACGTGTTTCTAGCATAAAAATAGATCTTTGATTATTATTTCTAGAAATATATTCAATTATTTTGAGATTCTTGTCTTTGTATGCTAGGATTACAAACATACAACTTGTAGACTAGAGCTACAATACGTCATTATATAATTTTAAGATGATCTGATTTTGATTCTAGAAAACAAAAAGGCGTAACCCTTAATTGCAGAACATAGAGAGATTTCCTCTCATGGTCAGGACGTTAAACGCCTGATTGCCTTTTTCGTTCTGCAGGGTCACGCAGTTTATTCAGTCGAAACACTTATCGACATGTATGGTATAAGAAGTTCAACTATTTAAAAATTAATATAAAAATTTATGATATTGATCTTTATTTATTATAAGTTTTGATATATTTTATATTAAAAATTGTAAATATTAACTCTCAAGTATTATATTTACATTTATTTGAAAATATTATCTTTTTCCTGTTAAATGTAATGTAATTATCCGGAATCCCTTTAATATCATCCAGTCATAGCGTATCTGACGAGGAACTGTCATAGCTGGAGGACAGTAAGGAAAAGAGACGAAAAGGGTGGAAGCACTCAAAATTCGTTTTGAATTTCCATTGTTTCCTCGTTGTATTCTTTTTTTGGTCTGTTTTCTTTTTTGAAATACTTATGTCTGTACTAAATTTAGAAAATTTGTGAACGAGGAAATTGGTCTGTGTCCTAAATGTTTTGGAATAATGTTTAGAGAACAAGGTGAGCGGTATCCTGGTTTTGTCCTACTTGTAATTTGAAATTCAAAACAGAATAAATCATCTTGTGGTATTACTTGAGGCATTTTGATTTATCAAACTATAGTTAAAATAGTAATTTGAGAAATAATGCCATGAAGATAACTGAAATAAAAATAGACGATAGTCAAACAGGTTATTATTGGCTCCAAATTTATGTCAAGAACCAAAAAGAAGCATTTTCGTTGAAACAACAAATCTTTGAAGATCAAGAAATTAGAGAAAGATTACAAAAAGCAATTAAAGACAATCAACAAATAGTAACTACTTCATCAGTTCCAATGGAAATTATAATTCATAATATTGTCATAGAAAAGCTTCAATCAATTCTTGATGGAAAAAAAGATGCCAATAATGACCTCTAAGGAATTTTACATTGAAATTGTAGTTGACCTTTTAGAGTCATGATGAAATCTGATTATGTCTGATCATACTGAATGCTAAATTCCTTCAGTGTTTTTATAACACTGAAAATTATTTGCATGAAGACCAATACTGTCAACTTCATTTTTTAGATTAATTTTATTGTCTTTAAGGAAAATGGAGACTCCATAACCATGAAGTAAATTTAACATTGTAATGACTTCTTGTTACTTTATGTACTCGAACTCTTTTGAGCCATTCTTGATGCTTCGCCACTCTTAATTTTATTAAAATCATCAAGAATTTCATCATCAGTTGATTCTGTGTCCACTTTTTCTATCAATTTGACATTTAATTCGGGCTGAATAATTTTCTCAAAGATTTTGGCATCTGTTACCCAAATGCAGGGAATGTTATTGTCTTGACACGCTTGTCCATTCTCTCTGTCTTTTGTAATCAAAATCATTTTGTTTATTTCTGCATATCTCATGACGTTGTGATCATTACGAAATTTTTCATCTTGTTTTCTGAGTTCTGTTACATACTCCACCTCATAATGTAGTTTCTTCAACTCATTGCCAAAAAAATCAGCATTTTGATCAATAAGGAATTTCATACAACAAAAATTAGATCATTAAACTAATAGAACGTTACGACAAGCGCATGTTTTCCTGCCAAACTGGGGAATGCCATTTTTACTCTTTATCAGTCATCGTTTATCATTATGTATTCTTACGATTTTCTCTGGTAGGATCTATCGGTAATTTTTTTCCAACCTTACAATTGTATCTCATCCGCTAACTCCAGAAATAGTCTTATAGTTACAGATCTTATACGCTTCTAGTATACTCACGCAAGTATTTTAAAAGGAAAAAATTACTCTTTTCATGGCAACTCGAACTCAGATTTTAATTCCCGTGGTAATAGCCGCGGCAATTATTGGAGTAGTAGGAATAATGTCAATTCCAAGTGATAGCAAGCTAGAATCAGTAGAATTTCCTAGAGGCACTATCAAAATAGATGATATTCCATTAGAGGTCCAAGTGGCAGATACTGAGCCAAGACGTGTCAGGGGTTTGATGTTTCAGGATCAGCTTCCATACAACCAAGGAATGATCTTTGTTTTTGACAAAGCAGGCATTTACTCGCTTTGGATGCTAAACATGCAATTTCCACTAGATATGATCTGGTTTGATAAAGACGGCAACATCATCCATATAGAAAAAGACATCCCTCCATGCAAGACTGCACTTGAAACTATGGTCTGCCAAAGCATCACTCCTGATGGTGAGGCATTATACATTTTAGAAGTGACTTCTGGATTTGTAGATAAATTCAACATTACAAAAGATTCAAAGCTGAATATAATTTCCATCTAGAATTGCAAAACCTTATGTTATAATAATAATTCAACCAATAAAATGAACAAAAAAATTCTCATACCTGTTATTTCTGGAATTGCTATTACAATAATTCTCATGACTCTACTAATTCCTATGAATCAAAAACCAATAACTGAACCAATTCCAATCAGAGAAAACTCCACAAATGAAACTGCAATTTCAACTAACAACACCACAGTTCTAACTAAACCCATCACACCAATTAATTTTTCATATGTTGATTCAAACTCTCTTATGAAATCCTCACTTGCTTCAAAAGGAATATTCATGTCTAGTGCATTAAAAATATCAGGTGGCTCTATTGCAAAATATTGCACTTTCTATGTCGATAATGAACAACAAAATTCCATTGAATACTGTACATCAACAGAACTAAAAGATTCAGACGGCAAGTTTCTTGGAAATATCCACATGATTGGCAGCATGGATTCACCTAGCGCAGTATTGGGGGTAATCCAAACAGATCCGTACATGTCTGGTCTAGATGATATCAAATCAACTTATCAAGTCATGGTGGAATCACTTGTATGTGATTGCTGGCAGGATCAAAAACCAGGCAATCTAGAGTCAGTCTCTGCTTGGGTTGATGCTGCAAAATCTCACCACTTGGAAGCAACGAGCACCACTAGTAGCTCCAAGATTACCGGCTTTGCACAAAAACAACTACTCTTAGAAGTCACTACAAACACCGAAGGATATCTTTGGAAATTCATAATATCAAACTAAATTCAAGATATGCACAGAATGTGTATGGCCGGAGACAATAATGATTGATCAATTATGGTTAATCCCATTGGGATTTGTAGCTGGAATACTTGGATCTATGATTGGTCTTGGTGGCGGAATTATTGTTGTGCCTGTCTTGACATTTTTTGGCTTTTCACCAACACTATCTGCAAGCAATAGCCTCTTTGCAGCTTTTAGCAATGCAGTTGGTTCTACAGTTTCATATTCGCGTCAAAAAAGAATCGATTACTCCCTTGGATTAAAGCTTGGACTCTTGAGCATTCCTGGAACTGTTTTGGGGGCGTATATCTCCAGTGACGTTACACCTGGAATATTTAAGATATTATTTGGATTGGTGTTGATCTCATCTGCAGTCTATATTTTTATGAGAAAAAAAATTGAGACCAAAGAAAAAAATCTCACAAAGCAAATGATTATTTTTGTCATAGCTGCAAGCTTTTTTGCTGGAATAATCTCATCATTTTTTGGAATAGGTGGAGGTATTGTCTTTGTACCATTAATGGTAGTCGGAATTGGAATGACTGTGAAAAAGGCAGCACCTACATCACAGTTCATTTTACTCTTTGCCTCTCTATCTGGAATCATCACTCATAGCATACTTGGGCATCCTGATTTCCTTCAGGCAGGTCTGTTATCAGCAGGAGCTTTTGTTGGTGGAATAATTGGTGCACGTATCTCTTTGGATATCAAAGAACGTTCTCTACAAATTCTGGTTTCAGCAATAATAATTATAGCTGCAATTAAATTATTTTTTGATTCAGCAGCTGAAAGCCTGTTAATTGGTGGATAAAGCATATTGTAAATAGTGTTTACCAATCGGTGATTTTTTTTTATCTTTGTTTTTTAATACTGTGGTTTGTATTGGGCACTCATTGAGTCAGGGACATCTCGCGGTGTTAGCTGGAAGCCAAATAGCTCACATAAACTAGTTAGCACATTTCATTTGCCTCCGCTTTTGAGGGGGCATCATAAAATCAAAACGAGATATCTATTTCATAAAATTAGCTTCTCTGTGTCCATCGCATTCTTGGAGTAATTCTCCATAATCATTGATGGTACAGTTGCAATCTAGGTTCATACAGTATGAGCCTGATTATTGCATTAAACCATTACTACAAAATTATTCGATTGCTGTTATGCATAACAACATAAGCCTTTTATCCATTATCACAACAATATGTCATATCATGTATGATCAGCAAGCATATAGAGAATTAGTTCAGGTTGCAGTAGAGCATGCGCTTCTTGATATGGGGCCTCCAGAACTAGCCAGGGTTAAGACAAAATTAAAAGAAAATTTTGGAATAACCACTGAAGATGTTTTTGATCATCCAGAATATCTCAAAACAGTATTGTATGAACTATTTGGAAATGCATCTTCTGATATTGTATATACAATGCGTAGAGTTTTTGATAAATCAATCAATGAAGAACCAATACAAAAATTTATTCAAATCATAGAAAATTAAATCCTTATCATATAATTCAGCGTTAATCCAGTTTTTCATCCTGTTCTGATCTTTTTTTGTATAGTCTGATATGACTTAATGCTCCAAATGCATAGAGAATGTATGACCAGATATATAGTATATCCACAGGATGTCCAGGATAGTACGTTTCTTCTATTGAAAAGACAAGATATGATGTATCTGCTATTACAAAAAGTATTGTTGCAATTAGAATTAATGACCAAAGTAGATTAACCTGTCCTCTAAAGAAAAGAAATGTGGCAATAATTGAAGGAATTAGAATAACTCCATCCAATATTGGATAAATTGCATAAAGAAATATCGTTAGTTCATCTAGTTGATATTCTCCATTAAATGTGAAATAAAGAGATGGAATAATAAACAAGATTGAAACAAGTGATGATGCCAGAATCATCTTTTTTGAAATGATTTGTTTTCTAGGCTTGAGATAAAATATTGTAAATCCAAAGAATAGAGGATATCCAATAATATAAAAAAGATCACTTGTTAATGTTGAAATATCTTCAAGATCATATTCGTAATCATACTCATATGTCATCTCTCCTACATACCAACTAGCAATGGCTAGTGTGAATAAGATCCAAGATATACCATGATTTCCACGTAATCTGTATCTGAATACTAGCATCGCCCCAAATACAACAACAATGCCAGGAAATATTATGTAAAGCAAGTCTGTCATATACAAGTCTTCGGCGATAGGAAATTCTTCTTGGTTAGCTATATTTGCAACAAGAAATACTACTACTACTCCGACTAGTGCAAGTAGCAGATAGTTTTTGTTTTCTAGCGTATCCAACCGTGTCTTCATGAATGATCATCTAAAACAGTAAGAAAATCCATCAAAGGTTGTTCCATGGTAGTTTTTTGTAATGTTTCCTGTATTGATTGCAATATGTCCGAATATGAATTACCAAATAAATCCAATAATGTCTCTTTGAGATATTCAGGATATTTCATACAATCAGAAATTTCACATTGATAATCTTGTTTTAGTCTAATTGTAACTAACTCTAATTCAGGTAATCCCATTTTAAGAAGAGCATTTTCCACAGCTAGTGTGATTAGTGTTTTGTTGATGAGATCATCATACATATGACATTTCTGATGTCGTATTATTTAAAAAATCTTGTTTTCATTGGTAATATCTATTTTGATACTATTTTTTTAATTCGATACCAATTTCTCTTTGTTATTACTACGATCTCACCGTCTTGCTTTGTTCCTTCGCAATCTATTGCAATTTTCCCAAATTCCTCATCAATGTCTTCTTTTGCAGATATGACAAATTTTATCTTCAATACTTCATCTGTGTATAATGGCTTTAGAAATCTACTACTTCTATTCTCCCATTCTGAATCCCCATCAGTTCCAACAAATATGATGTGATTTCCGTAAATCTGACTCAGTCTGGTAAATTCGCCCTCCATTCTTGATAGGATGGCTCTACCTGAAACTAGTTTTTGTTTTGTATTTTGCATATCTTCTAAAAACGCATTTTTTATTCTAGAAAATTTTAGATATTCTGTTAGTTCTTTTTCTGAAATACTACATGTGGAAAAAAATTCATCTCCGACTTTGAACTCAGAGAATTTTTTCATCCTTATCTTGATTCATCAACACAAAATGTAACTTCAGATGAAGATGCTGCATTATCTGATACTAAGAAGTTTAACGCTTGGGCAATTCTCTCATTATTTGGTTCTACTCCAGTAATTGAACCTGGAAATATTGTGAATATTCTAATCTTTGAATCAAGCACATCGCTTAGTTCTTGGTTTACTGTGGTTGTAAATGGCCTTAGTGCCCCGCGAAATACCTCTACTTGTGCTCTTTGCAATCCTGTGACTTTTGCACCAGATGGCAAATCTGGACCAATTATCATCATGGCCCCTTTTGCATCTTTGTATAATCGTGGGTCTTTGTCTCCACCTGGAACAAACTGCTCTAGTGCTCTTTGTCCCACTATTGCAGGAGTTGTGATGAATTTTTCAATTAGTTCTTGCCATTTTGTTCTTGATAGTTCTGTTAGTTTTGCAATATTTGGTAGTTTTCCTGTGATGTGGATTACTGCTAGTATGCTGCCGAGATTAGTCTTTGCAGTATTTAGCCATCTCTGAACTTCATCTGGATTCTTGAGATTTACTATATGTGAGTGGAATTTTCCGCTAATGTATTCTTGTAATTCTTTTGGAGTTGATTCAGAGATAAAGCATGCAACTTTACCACCGTTTTTTGTAACATGTTGTGCTAGATATTCTGCTCTTTCTGCATCTGATTTTTCCGTTGCATCTATTGTAAAGACAACTGATCTTCCAGTAAAATCTGGTTGGTGTACACCTGGTGTGGTGGTACCAATATGTGGTTTGACTGGATAAAATACTCTGTCTCCTGGAATGATTTTGCCGTTTAGAATTTTTGCAATTTGGTCATCACATAAATTTAAAACTGATTCTGCAACTTGTCCCTGTGCTAAGAATTGCTTGTCTGCAATCATATGTGATGTGTTGTTTTGAACTTTTTCTGCAATGCTTTGAATTTTATTTAATAGATTACCAAGAGTAACAGTTAGTTTTGCAATATCTTTTCTATTTTCTTGTGTTAATTTTTGTGCAGCTTTTGCAATTCCATCTTTTATGATATTTTGGTCTTCTCCTAATAATGGTAATAGTTCCTTGTTTGCAGCATCGACTTGGACTGGTGTCAAGTCCTCAAAACCACTTACTCGTAAAAACTCTGCTGCAGCTTTTGGATAAACTGTCTTGTAAATTCTATCTGAATGAACTGGACCTGGGTTTGTTCCAATTGATATTATTTTTTTATCTGTTAATTCCCAAGACATTGCTTCTACTAGCCTGTTTTTTGCACCCTGTGATGCAGTATATGGACTTCTAAACCTGTACGGTCTTTGCTCAAGTGGTCTTTCTTCTGTGAAAAATGTTGAAATTGTAACAATCTTTCCGTTTTCTTTCATTACTTTTAGTGCCTGAACTGAACCCCAAAATGTTCCAGTCAAATGAATGTCCACTGTACTTTTGAATTCTTCCAGTGGTGCATTTGCAAAACAAGTGACAGGTCCTGAAACACCTGCATTATTAATTATGTAATCAACTGTGATGTTTTCTTTTTTTAGTGTATCAAACATATCATTAATTCCAACTTCATCGCTTACATCAACACCAGAGAAAATTCTTACAGCGGCACCGCTATTTACTTTGGAAATTATTTCTTTTAACATCACTGATGTTTCTTCTAATGGCTCTCGTCTTCTACCTAAGATAATTACGCTGGCACCGTTTTCAATAAATTTTTTAGCAATGGCTTGCCCAATTCCAGTTCCACTGCCTGTTACTAGAGCAACTTTGCCCTGAAATTTCAGCATAGACATACTTACGAAACTTTTGTATTATTTAATTGGATTGATCTCTGTGAGCAAATAATTTCTTGATATCTTTATTTGTGGGTATAGTTTTTGTCTTTCATGCATGATTCAGAGCCAGACACATTTGTCTTACAATCTTGGCCTGAGAAATTTTCTGATATGTTAAAAAAGATTGGAGTTGATTCTAAATTAAAACAAATTGGAACCGATGATGTTGAAAAAGGAGATTATTATAGTAGATATTTTTCTCATACACCTAGAATGATGACAAACAAAGGCTGTCTTGATGTTAAGAATTCTAATATTGACGTGATTCAAATTATTCAAAAGGGATAATGATGCAAGATCCAAATCCAATGCCATGGGGTGCACTTGATAGATATCAAGCACACTTTATTGTTAGAAAACAAACTGATCATGGAGTAAACTACGTTGCTACAACTAAACTTACAACAAAGGGGCATTTTTCCTCAAAAACAATTCTTAAAGTAGAGTGGAATGGCAGCGGTAATCTTGCAAAAAAACTCAATGAAGACAGCACACTAAATGATATGATTGCAAAGCAATCCATTCCTGATGCTACAATCTACATAGAACCAACTGATGGTGCCATTCGAATTCGAAACAAATGGGAGAATCATCTTGAATTTGGAATTACAAAAGAACTCTTTGAGATTTATGATAGAATAGCTGGACACATAAAAAACATCTAGGCTTTCCACCAATCTAGCGCAAGAAAATCCACTTTGTCTTTTCCTCTCGGTATTGCCAAGATGAATTGTTTTCTTACTGTGGTTGCAAGTCTTCCTGCCAAAACAATTCCAGTTGATGTGATTGGATCGTTTCTGTTATACACCTGAATCAAAAATGGTGCATGATCAATGCCAGGTCCTTTCTCATATACTGCAAAATCACACCCAAATTTTATTCCAGGATTAATCACATACCCTTTGTCTCGAAAGTTTTTGTATACTAAATATTTTTTATCAAAGTCATGATATTCTTTTTTACACTTTTCTATCATCTCTTCGGCTGTAATTTTTTGATTTGATTTGTAAATGGTGATTTTTCTATTCTCAAGCAGGTACAATCCTTCTATAAGATCTAAAATTAATGGAACGTTGATTTCTTCAGGCTTTGGTTTTGGAATTCCAATCGGTTTGCCATAATATCCATGACTAAATAATTTACGTGAATCTTCAATATTCCATACGATAATTCTATTTTCAATTAGTTCTGTTCGCATCTAGTTTTTTTAAATAATCTGCGTATATGAATTCTCTACTCTGAATCTGCGCATAATTTCATTGTATGACTCAAATCATTTTTGCAAGCCTCAATTACTCTCTGTCTAATTCTCTTTTCTTGTTTTTCTGTTATGACCTTCATGAGCAATGTAACTTTTCTGAGACAAATTATCTTGGTCATAGCTAATTTTTTTTGCAAAATAAGATAAAAATTTTAAAGTAAAAGATGGGTGTGATTTATAGACTCAATGCTAATAGTATAAAAGAATCTGAGACACGCTGACATTTGTCTGACATTTCTTCAATTCCTTCAATTACATCTTTTATCAGCAATAATTCTTTGGTGTTTGTAACTTCTGATAAAAGCTTGATTGTTGCCTGTCTGTATTTGACGTCTATCTCACGTTCTATCTTTTGTGTTTCTTGTGCTAGTTCAATCGCATTAGCAGTATTGGTGTTTAGACTACGTATGATTTCATTTAGTTTGTAAACTTCGTCTACTACCAACTCAATCAACTTTGTAATATCTTCGTCCAGCTTTGCACTTTTTAGTGTCGTTATCTTGATGTTAGAAAGCTTGAATGCTATTCCGGTGATATAACCTGCAATCTCATCCATTGTGTATGCTGTATTGAGAAGATTCTCTCTGTTCATGATCAAACCCCCAACATCAGCTACTTCCCTAGTGATTTTTCTTCTAAGATTTTCTACTTCTTCTTCGATAGTTGATATTTGCTCCAGTGAATTTTTGATACCTGTCTTGTCCTTTTTCATCATCAGGTCTGGTAGTGTTGCAAGTTCTCTGGCTGCGTTTAAGATTCTGTTGATTTCGTCTTGTAAAACTGCTATAGCCTTTCTTTTTGCTTGAACTTCAAGCTCTCCGCTATACATTTCTAAATTTCAAAATATGCTCAGGTAATTTAAATCCTCTATGATTAATTGTATTTTTTGCGCATAAATTACATTAAATTTTTGTCATGAGCTACTTTTTTCTGCCCTTTGAATAGTGTCATTATCTCTTCATTAGTTGATGCATCCTCTGCATCTTTTTCCAGTCTTATCTTTCCAGTAAACTTTGGAAATCTCAATGCCAATCCAGTGTCTTTTCTAATTTCATTTCTTGCTGCCTTGTGAATCGGACTGAGAGTTATTTCAGATGCAACCACTTCAATTACTAGTTCTGGCTCAAACCATACATCAGCTTCCATATCGCTGTCTATTCTTGGATTTTTCTTTATTGTTACTTTGTCTGATAGGATCTGATAGAGCTGATCCAAGTCTTCATCTGTAAATCCTGTTCCGACTTTGCATATGCTTGTAAATATGTCCGTGTCATAATCATACGAAGCCAAAAGCAAGGTTCCATATTTTCCAGTTCGTCTGCCCTTTCCAAAAAATGCACCAATTACTACAAGGTCAAGACTGTCTCCAAGTTCATTTCTGTATTCTCGTTTTAGTTTTAACCAATAACTTCCTCTGGAGCCAGCTTGATATGGTTTGTCTAGCATCTTTAGCATCACTCCTTCACAGCCAGAGTTGATACTATTTTCCAAAAATTCTTCAATATCGTCTTGATTGTTTATGATAGTCATAGGTATGTGCTTTGCATAGTCATCTTCTTTTACAATTTTTTCTAAAATATTTCTTCTTTCTTTGTACCCTAATTCCAAACAGCTTTTTCCATCATGATACAATACATCAAAGAAGTTTACAGTAATTGGATACTGTGCAACTGCTTTTTCTACTTGGTATTTTCTTCTTCGATGCATTAGTTCTTGGAATGGCAAAAACTCGCCAGTGTTTTCATTGATTGCAACTGCCTCTGCTTCTAAAATTACTTTTTGTGCTTGAATTGCTTTGGGAATTTTTTCTACAATATCTGGGTAATAGCTCGTAATGTTTTCCAAGCTTCTTGAAAATAATACTACCTTTTCTCCTTCAATGTGTAATTGAACTCTTTCTCCGTCTAGTTTGTATTCTGCAGCAAAACTATTTCCTAGTTTTTCAACTGCTTCTTCTTCGCTTTTTACTCTGTCTGCCAGCATTGGTCGTATGGGATTAAATAAATTAATTTCAAATTCTTCTACTCCTTTCAATCCTTTGCTTGCAATGGTATATGCAACCTTTCCTAGATCACTTGATACATTGTATGCATGTTCCAAAACCTTTCTATTTTCTTTATTGTTTGTAAACGCAATTGCAAGTGCATCCATTACTGTACTTTCTGCAATGCCTAATCGTAATGTTCCAAGTAAAATCTTTAGGATGAATTTAGCTTCAACTGGACTTGCATCGTTGAGTAGTCCTGAAATGTATTTCATCTTTCTGTCCTGAGTCTTTGAGCCTTCTAGTTTTGCAATTGTAAACAAATTCTCATAGACTCGCTCAACTGTAATATCTTGAACCATAAACGTGGTCTGTTCCTTTTGCTCTAAAATTTTGGATGCTGCATGTCCCAAGTCTCCACTTTTTCTGTATTCATCTTCAATTTTCTTTTCAGCATTGTCAGACCCTGCTGATTTTGCTATTGCTCTTATTGCTAGCTTTTCTGCTACTCCCAATTCAACTCCCTCAAAATCTGGTCTTAATTTTCCTTGTAAGAGATAAACAATTCTTGAAATTACATCTTGTGGGGTCTTTTCAAATAATTCTACAAGATGCTGCGTTAGCTCTAATCTCTTTGTAGTTGATTCCATTTTACTAAATGCATCAGCTAGAATAGAAAACTCCACTCTAGTTCTATTGTATTATCCTGAATAAAAGTCTGAATCTAGATGTATCTGAAAATAGTTGGCTTGTCTGATTTTGAAAGTTTTGATACCATGGCAAAATTATACAATGGATATGATTTTTTGTACTGTTTCATAAAACTCCAAGCTACATCATGAGTCTTAAATTCGGTGCGGATATCGCTTATCTCGCTTTTTCTTCCATACACATCAAAGATTACTACTGAATAGCTCTTTGGGCGATTGTGTGGCCTTGCCTTTAACAACCATGACAGTGCAAACAAAAAGACTGCACCTAAAATTATTGTCTCCCCAGCATATCTGAAAAATGTCATAAATGTTGCTGGTATGGTTTGTCCAAATAATACCACCATAAAATTTGAAAATGAAATTACCGCAATGGCTGTAAATATGTATGTCTTCCAATCAAAAACCTTCAAGATTCGCTGCAAGGGTGATTTTGGTATGTTGTAATTTCTTTTAACTATTTCTCAATTTTGTTCTGTTTTCTCAATCTGGATCTTCGTAATTTTCTTTCTTTTGTGACTTTGCAGCAGATTCCTCTATTGGCTTCATCTTGGCTTCTAGTATTTCTATTCTAGCTCTGTATCCTTCAGCATATTCTAATTCTGATGGAACAAGTGTAGCTGGGTGAATGAATCCCTGACTTCTCATTGCAAGTGCTTTTTTTGTTGCGATCTCTCGTATGTAATCCCAATCTGGAGTTGAAAATCCATCAAATGGACCTGTCAGTTTTCCATCATGCATGCTAAATACAAGTGCCTCTACAATTGGGATGCAAAAGTTGATCGATGCTGCAGAGTTTAGTTTTACTGGCATTAGTGGCATATTGTGACTTCCTCTTGTATTTCCTGCAACATAGTGTGGATTGTTAAACACACTGCCTACTTCTTCTGTTGCTGGAAAATTCTTTTGTGTTCTGATTAGGCATATTGGATCATCTTTTCCTACATATGTTCCTGCAATGTTGTGCAGTCTATCTGTTGATGCTGCAAGAATTGGTTCTCCTTGTTTTGTTGTAACTGTTGCAACTACATATCTTCCTGGATACATTAAAGCTGCTTCAATTGTTGGCTTGTCTTCCCACAATGAAAGTTTTGCAATTTTACCTTCTTCTACATCCATGACATTAATTATCACGCCGCTTGCAAGTGATTTGTTCACAATTAGTCCTGTGTTGCTTAAACTATCTACAAACATTCTGTAAATTGGATAGTTAAATGCACCCGGCTCTGTTTTGTCTGCAGCAAAAACTGTGAATGCCTCATTTGGTCTTTCTTCAAATTCCATCTCTGCAACACCGGGTCCCATTCCTTTTACATTTCCTGAAAAAGAATCCTTTAGAAGATCTTGACCTGCTCCGTAAAGTCCTTCTTGTTTTGCAACTTGTGTTCCTGCCATAAATGCATCCCATGCTAATTTGTGAATTTTATCACTGTCCATTCCATGTGTATGTGACATGACAATGTGGACATCATCTCCACAATATCCAATATAATGATCAATCAATAAATTCCCAGAACTTTTGACAGTCTTTCTAACTGCTTCTATTAGTGCATCACTGGGTCTCGTGTGTCCACCAATTCCACCTACATCTGCTTTAATTACTGAGACTGTAATTTTCATGACTTCTCTGTTTTTCCCTTTGATTTATGTGTAATTTTTCAAATTTTTTTGATCTAAAAATTCTTGAAAAAATCTATAATTTTTTCAAAAATTCATAACAGTAATAAATCCCCTCGAATACCGATTCGATATGGCAGTTAAACCCCACCTAAACATGATTGTTACAGGTCATATTGATAATGGAAAATCAACAACTATGGGTCATTTCTTAATGGATCTTGGTGTTGTAGATGAGAGAACTATTGCAGCACATGGAGCCGAATCCGAGAAGACAGGAAAAGGTGATACTTTCAAGTACGCGTGGGTTATGGATAATATTAAAGATGAAAGAGAAAGAGGTATTACAATTGATCTTGCTTTCCAAAAGTTTGAAACCCCAAAGTACTTCTTTACATTAATTGATGCCCCTGGTCATAGAGACTTTATCAAAAACATGATTACTGGTGCATCTGAAGCAGATGCAGCTATTTTGGTACTTTCAGCAAAAGAAGGTGAAACTGACACTGCAACTGCTGCAGGCGGTCAAGCAAGAGAACATGCATTTTTGTTAAAAACACTCGGTGTTGGCCAACTTATTGTTGCAATTAACAAAATGGATGCAGTTGACTATAAAGAAGCAGCATTCAAAGCAGCAAAAGAAAAAGGCGAAAAACTAGTAAGATCTGTAGGTTATAAATTAGAAAATGTGCCCTTCATTCCAATTTCTGGATGGAAAGGTGATAACTTGGTTAAAAAATCAGATGCAATGGCATGGTATACTGGAAAGACACTACTCCAAGCATTTGATGACTTTACAGTCCCTGAAAAACCAATTGGTAAACCATTACGTGTTCCGATTCAAGATGTTTACACCATTACTGGTGTAGGTACTGTACCTGTAGGTAGAGTTGAAACCGGAGTCATGAAAGCAGGACAAAAAATCATTGTAATGCCATCTGGTGCTCTAGGCGAAATCAAATCAATTGAAACTCACCACACAGAAATGCCAACTGCAGAAGCAGGCGATAACATTGGTTTCAACCTTAGAGGTATTGAAAAGAAAGATATCAAAAGAGGAGATGTACTTGGAACTCCAGATGCACCACCAAAGGTTGCAAAAGAATTCAAAGCACAAATCATAGTTATTCATCATCCAACAGCTATTGCACCTGGTTATACTCCAGTCATGCACTGTCACACTGCACAAGTTGCAGCAACTGTAACTGAATTTCTCCAAAAGATCAATCCAGCTACTGGTGCAGTTGAAGAAGAGAATCCAAAGTTCCTCAAAGTTGGCGATGCAGCAATTGTTAAAATCAGACCTGTAAGACCAACTTGTGTAGAAACTTTCCAAGAATTTCCTGAAATGGGTAGATTTGCACTCAGAGATATGGGTGCAACTATTGCAGCAGGAATCATTAAGGAAATTACTGAAGAGTTCAAACCATAGGTTGAGTTGGCATGACTCAAACCGCTCGTGTCAAACTAACTAGCACCAGTCTTCCTAAACTTGATGGTGTATGTGGTGAGATTATGGGCATTGGTAAAAAAACCGGTGTTAAAGTTAAAGGGCCAACTCCATTACCTGTTAAGAAACTACATGTTGCAACAAGAAAATCCCCATGTGGCAACGGAACTGAAACATATGAAAAATGGGAGATGAAGATGCATCGAAGAATTATTAACATTAGTGCCGACGACAAAGCAATCAGACAATTAATGAGACTAAAGATTCCCGATGATGTTTACATTGAATTATCCCTAACATAATCTGGTATCCTTAAATTATAGAAATTTTGATGATAAATATGGCTGAAGAGAATGAAAGTGTTCAAGAAACTACTGAAACATTTGATGTAATTTACTCTTGTTTGAGATGCGGAACCAATGTTTCAAACACTGAATTATCTAGACTACCTGAAATCAAATGTATCTGCGGATTCAGAGTATTTACAAAGACAAGACCTCCTGTAGTTAAAACAGTCAAAGCAATCTAAGTTACCTGTCTTTTTTGTAGCTGTGTTCTCTTTGCAAATGTGTTCTCATATCTTCCATATTTGAAAAATATTTCTTACATTCTTTACAGTCATACTGTAAATCTTTTCCATGTACAATTTGTTTGTGATTCATCAGTTCTTCTTGATGTGAAAACTTACTGCTACAAACATCACAAGCAAATTTTTTAAAAAATCCCATCTTTACCCCAACTCTGCTTTCTTTTCATCCCAACATTTTCTACAGAGTTGACCTTCTATCTTCCATTTGCTTTTTGGATTATGTCTGATAAATCCCATCTCTGTTCCACATAACACACAAAATTTTTTCTTTATTTCAAAAGACTCTTCCTTTTTATCAAAACATTCTTTGCACAACAAGCCTTCCATATCCCATTGCCATCTTGGTTCCCACAACTCTGAGATGATCTTTATTGTTCCACATGACACACATGCTTGTCTTACTTTTCCCTCATAGTATTCCTTTGATTTATCAAAATGGCAATCTCCGCAAAGCACACCTTTGATATTCCACTCTTTTTTGGGTTTGTGTTTGTGTGTTAGTTCTTTGTTACAAATAGTACAATATGTTGGCTTTTTGCCAAATAATCCCATATGCTATGTTATAATTGAAATAATTTAAGTCAATACAAAATTAGAAAAAACAAATTTCTTCCCAAATGCAACATTTGGGAACTGGATATCATGATTTACTTGATTGCTTTGTGTGATTTTTGTTTGTTGGTTTTTTGAGGAAGTTTTGGTTGTTTATGAATTCCCTTTGAAGGTGGAAATTCTTTATCTGTCTTCTTTTCCATCCTGACTTTTTTTAATTCATCGCTGATTGTTTTTTTATTGGCAGTTTTCATGAATATCTTGGCTGTCGAGTCATAAATAAACAAAACTATAATCAGTTCGTTTGTCTATCTCTATAAATTACATTGAGAACTACCTAGTTTAGAATCATGCAAAAAAGAAAAAATTCGTTGAATCAAAAAATAAAGTTATTATTTTTTATAACCCCTATAGTCATGTTTTTGACCATCTTTTTTGTCCATTATATTTTCAATTCTCCGATATTTAGCTATGGCGATTCAACAAACTGGATTACATCTGTGATTGAAACTGGAATAGGTGCATCCATTACCATTGCAATCTTGATTTATTCAAACAATCAACAACGTAGATCTGAGGAGCAGCAAGAAAAAATTGCTGAATTAGTTTTGAACATACAAAACATTGAACAACGACATGATGAAAGAGAAAGAAAAAGATTGACCGTATTTAGTCATAGAATCATATCTAATTTGGAAACAATACGACAGAATCACCATGAATTAAGACAAGGTTTGACTGATTATCTAAATAATAACACTGAAGAAAACAAACAGAGCATAATTTTACCATCTAAAAAAAATTTGGAATCTATTGTATATTTTATAATTCCAAACATAAAAAGTGACATTGGATACATCGGTGATCTCTTTGAAGATCCACTGCTAAGTAAAAATATCATAAACCAGTGCAATGAATATGGAACACTTTTAAAAAATATTGAAGAAAGATCTGATTGGAACAAAGATCCTCTTTTGATGAAAATATCATTAATTGATAATCAAATTAAAATTCTAACCACTACGATTGATAAGATAAAACAAGAGATCTCTGAAAAACTATAATTTGTCGCAATACTGATTTGTTATTTAGAAAATAAAAACAAAAAATAACAAAAAGCGTTTAACTGTTTAGGATTTTTTCAAGAGCCTGGCTTGTATTCAACATACCATTTCTCTTGGCAAATTCTTCGATCATTTTGTATTGTTTTTCTGTAAAACAAACTGGCATTGAGCGATTTTCCATACTAGTGTCGTATTTTATTCTCTAATATCCTTTGTGCTAGGAAAGATATTAGATGGCAAATTATTATCTATAGTATTGACAAAGAGAATCCAGATCCTTGTAGTAGGGCATAATGATAATGGTTGCACTCCGGATCATGAAAAAATTGCATATGCGATAGGTTATGAAGTGGCAAAGTCAGACTGTGTTCTTATTACAGGTGGATTGGGAGGTGTAATGAGAGCCGCATCTCATGGTGCACATGACGCTAATGGATTGACCGTAGGAATTATTCCCCAAAATGATGCATCATTTGCAAATGAGTTTTGTGATGTTGTCATTCCAAGTGGAATGGGACTAACAAGGGATTTTCTAACTGCTCTGTCTGCTGATGGTGTAATCATAGTTGGTGGTGGTTCTGGAACTTTATCTGAAATGTGTGCTGCATATATGCACAGCAAACCAATAATTGCAATCAGAAATACTGGTGGGACAGCTGATAGATTCATTGATGGATATGTAGATCAAAGAAAAAATACCAAGATTATTGGAGTCGATTCTCCAAAAGATGCTGTAAAAAAAATTCTTGAATTAATTACTGCATAGAAACTAGCAATGGATCTGGCTCATAAAAATTACCGTGTTTTGACGCTAGTTGTTTTAGCTCGTTTACAATATTTTTGATTCCTATTTCTTTTGCTGTATCCAACAGCGGTTTTTTTAATCCAAGACCTAACTGTGCAGCCTTTTCAATTTCTTCAATATCGCTAGCTTTGTTTGTAACAAGCCAAGCTGCATTGTTTAAGATATTTGCAACAAGTTGAATTGGATTGCATTTATCTGCCAACTCTTCTGATAATGGAACACGTTCATATTTTTCATCTGAATATTTATAAAATCCTTCGCCTGATTTTTGCCCCAGTTTTTTTGCATCAAACATTTTTTCAATTGTTGGATGTGGAAAAATTACTTTTTTATCACGTAAGTGCATTTCTATTGTTGCCTTGTGTATTACATCCATTCCTGTAAAATCAGCTAGCTCAAAAATTCCCATTGGGAACCCAAGTTTGAATTTCACCGCAGAATCAATTTCAGTCATTGTTGCACCTGTTCTGTCCATCATGTAACATGCTTCGTGGACCATTGGAATGAATAACCTGTTAATGATGAATCCTGGAACGTCTCTTCTGCATAGGACCGATTCTTTTTTTACTGATTTTACATATTCTTGAGTTAAATCAACTATCTCTTGTGATGTTTTCTCCCCAGGAATCACTTCTACTAGTTTCATTAGTTGTGGTGGATTAAAAAAATGAATCCCAATAAATTTTTCTGGGCGTGATGTTGTATTTGCAATCTCTGTAATTGGTAGTGTGCTTGTATTTGATGCAAAAATAACGTCTTTACCTGCAACTGCATCTAATTCGGCATAAACTTTTTTCTTTAACTCCATAATTTCTGGAACCACCTCAATTACAAGTTGTGCATTTTTTACAGCATCTGCAAGATTGACTATTGGTGTGATTCTTGAATAAATTGAGTCTGCTTCTTGTTGTGAAATTTTTCCTTTAGTTACCAATTTATCTAAACTCCATTTTATTTTCTCCATTGCTTTATCTAAAAATCCCTGCTCAATATCTCTGAGAATTACATTGTATCCTGCAGTAGCTGAAACTTGTGCAATACCATGTCCCATTATGCCAGATCCTAGCACTGTGATGTTTTTTAGATTCATCAGATTTTCAAAAACCTCGTATCCTTTATAATGTATTTCAAAAATTTACTAAATTATGGGTCTATTCAAACGAAAAGACAAAGACAATGAAACCAAATGTAGTGTATGTGGTTTGGAATTACATGACTCAGAACGCCTCAAAAGACACACAAAAAAGGCACACGGAAATATACCTGAAAAGAAACTAGATCCAAATTCCAGTTCCGGTGGCACGTGGTAACTGGAATTCAATCAGAAAATAATATACAATAATTGAACCATAGCAGTTAATATTTTGATTATGTGTTAAAATGATATGGAATGTATCTTTTGTAAAATAGTTTCTGGTCAAATTCCAGCTAGACTCATCAGAGAAACCATACACTCTATGGCATTTTTAGATGCATTTCCACTTGCTAAAGGCCATACTCTAGTAATTCCAAAAAATCACCATGTAAAAATTCAAGACATGACCCATGAAGAAAACTCTGACTTGTTTTCACTAGTCCACAAAATTCTTCCAAAAATAGACAAACTAACTGGTGCAACACTTGTTGCAATTCATAATGGAAAAGAAGCAGGACAAGAAATTCCACATGTTCATGTACATTTAGTTCCTCGCACCGTCGGTGATTCCGCAGGTGCAATTCATAGCATGTTTAATCCTGTAAAGTTTTCTGATTCAGAGATTGAAGAAATTTATAATAAATTAAAATAATTTTCAATACGGAAATAATCTCTCTTTTGTATCTATATTTTCTACAATTATTGCTTTAGTGGGGCAAGTCTCCGCGGCATTCATTATTTTGTTTATTCCTGCACCTTTTGGATTTATGACTGATGATTTTGGATTTGATTTTGAATTTTTGTTTATTGCAAAAACATCTGGAGCAATTATTTCACAACTGCAACATCCTATGCACAAGCTTTTATCCACATCTACGAATAGATTTGGTTGCTTTTCAGGCTCTTTTGCTTTTTCATATTCCCCATGTCTTCCGTCTGAGCGTATACGTGCATTGTATTCTTCCCAGAATTTTTTTTCATATTCTCTCCAAAAAGTAGGGTCACCCTCTTCAAATTCACGTGTATATTTACTCCAGTCTTGCTCTGGTATGTTTTCTCCTGATGGCGCACCCCATTGGAATTTTTTTCCAAAATTAGTTTTGTTGTTTGTCTCTGTAAATTTTTGTTTTGTTTCATAAGTATTTTGGCTAAAATTTTTTCTCAAATGGTTGTATGCTTCTGTAATCTTTTTGAATTCATTGCCTTCTTTTTCACTAGTATTTTTATCAGGGTGAAACTCGAGGACTAATTTTCTGTATGCTATTTTTATGTCGTCCAATGATGATTCTGATTTTACATTCAATGCTTTGAGGGCTTGATATGTATTCACTACTACTAGGAATTTCTCATATGTTAAAAACAATTACACAAGACTTGGCTTTGGTTTATTCTAAAATGATCTCATCTTCTGGCTTCCATGCCGGTTCTACGATGCACAAAAATTGTAGATTTGTAGAACCTGTATTTTCTATGTATTGTTCTGACATTGGTGGAACGTACACTGAATCGTCTTTTTTTAGTTGGTATGACTCATCATTTATTCTCAAAATTGCATCTCCTTCTAAAATATAGTAAATCTCTGATGATTGTATCTTGTGTAGTAGAGATCTTTTTCCTGGTTCTAATGTAAATTGTGCTAGACTGTAGTTGATTCCATTTAGTGTGTTATGTGGATGAAAGTATTGTTTTATCTTTGTTCCTTCGTTTCCTGAAATTGTTTCTACTTCGGAGCTTTTTCTAACTGACATTTTGGAAAATCATATCTTTTTTGTGACATTTGTCTTAAAGTCTGATTCATACCATATTGTTTTGTATTCTGAATTTTTAGATGGTAAAATATTGATTGCAATATGTGAAAATGTCTTTTTGTTTGATGAACCATGTGTATGTAGTGTGTTAGATGAAATATACACAATATCCCCTTCTTTGAGGCTGATTTTTTCAGTTCTTCTGATTTTGAAATTTGTCTTGTTTGTACCGTATTTTCTGAATGTTTCCAGACTGCCAATTCCTTTGGTGACTAGTAAAATTTGATTGCCATTATGCAAATGCATTTTTGTTTTTGCACCATTTTCAAAGTAAACATGATAGATATCTTGCTCTTTTGATTTTATTTTAGATGAAATATCTTTCATATGTACTTTGTTGGTAAACCAATCTGGATTGATCTTTCTTTTGTCCCCAGATGAATAGATATTTGATTTTTTCATTCTAATTCTATGATGTGTACTTTTTTATCTATTGTATTATGTTTTTCCAAATCTATCTTATGAAATAACTCTAGAGTTTCACTAGTTTTCTGAACTGGTCGTTGCTATGTAGTTTTTCAAATGATTTTTCTTCTTTGGCCCACGCCCTAATTGTTTTGGGATTCAAACTGACTGCTTTTTTTAATAACTCTAGTGATTCTGGAAATTCCCCCAACGCTGACTTGCTTCTTGATTTTGCATATATGACATTTACATTGTCTTTATGGTTTGCAAGTATCTGTTCAAAAATTTCTATTGCCTTTTTATGATTTTCCAACTCCGCTAACTCTATTCCTATGTGAAATAATGCATCCATGTGACTGGGATGTTTTTTATGAACATTTTCAAAACAATTCAGTGCCTCTTCATGTCTTTTTAGTTTTCCCAAAACAATTCCTTTGTAAAATTGTGCATTTGGTTTTCTAGGTTCTATGCTTATTGCTTTGTCAAGGTAATTCAGTGCTTCTTCATGATCTTGTAATTTATCAAGAAAAACACCTTTGTTAAAATATGACGGCCCGTATTTTGGGTCTGCCTTGATTGCCATATCGTAGCATTCTGATGCACCTTGAATGTTTCCCATCTCTGCCATTGCAATTCCCTTGTTGTTAATTGCAGATGCGTCCTTTGAGTTTATTTCTAATAGCAAATCAAAACATGTTATTGCATCACTATACTTTTTGATTTGATTTAGCGCCAGTCCTTTATTGTATAATGCCGACGTGTTTTTGGAATCCTGCTTTAGCACTTTGCTAAATAATACGATTGCTCCTTTGGGTTGATTTTTTTCCATTAGAGACATTGCATGATACATCAAGTCTTCAGAGTCTTCTTTTGAACCAAACAAGCCCATGATTAGTTACAAAATGATATGGGTAATGAAAGTTTAGTTTCTTTAATTTTCAGTAAATCTGATATTGCTGAAAATTCTCAGATGCTCTGATCATCTTTTTTATGTCCTCTTTAGTGTGTGCATTAGATATGGCACCTAGTTTTCCAGGCAAAAAGAATATTCCGTCTTGTGCAATCATCTTAAAGTGATACTTGTAGAGTAACTTACTATCACATTTTGCAGCTTGGGCAGAATTTACCACCTCAGTAATCCCATCTTTTGCAAAGTGTGTCATAAATAGCGACCCTTGACCCGTAATGATTACTTTATCTCCAAATACTTTGCCTATCTCATCTCTGGCAAATTTTCCTAAAGAGTTAATCTTTGGATAGATAATGTTTTTTGATTTTTTTAATTCTGTCAATGTTGTAAATCCTGAAGTCATTGACATGGGGTTTGCAGAAAATGTTCCTCCTCCAATATATGATCTTTCTGATTTTTTCTTTCCTGTGGTATCTGCATGTTTCATGATCTCTTCTTTGCCACACATTACACCAATTGGCATTCCTCCACCCACAATTTTCCCCAATGTTACAATGTCTGGATCAAGTTTCATGGTAGGATACAAGCATCCGAATCTGAATCTAAATCCTGTTACAATTTCATCTAGTATGAACAGTGATTTATTTTTGTGAGCAAACTCTTGTATTCCTTTTAGGTACTCTGTTGTTGCTGGGATGCATCCACCACCGCCTAATACTGGCTCAATGATTATTCCTGCCAAATCACTTGAAACTTTTTTGAGAATCTCAAGTGATTTCTCTAAATCATTAAATGGTATTGAGATTATTTTTTCCTCATTTACAACGCCACTGCTTTCTGATTCTGTAAATGGCCAGTTTACACTCTTTAGCAAGTCTGATGTGTATCCATGCCATCCACCATCTATCTTTGCAATAATTTTTTTACCAGTTACAGAACGTGCAAGCCTTACTGCATACATTGTAGCTTCAGTACCTGATGTGACATAACGGATCTTCTCCGCTACTGGAACTGCCTTTGAAATTAAATCTGATAACTTGATAGTTTGCTCATTTACTGTGCCATACATCCAACTTTTCTCAATCTGTTTTTTCAGCGAATCTTTGACTTGTTTTGGACCGTGCCCTAAAATTAAACTCCAATGACCCATCCAGTAATCTGTATACTTGTTACCGTCTATGTCAACTAAATTTTTTCCTGATGATGATTTTACAACAAATGGATATGGTTCAAAAAATCGTATATTGTGACTTACTCCATTTACATGAAATTTTGATGATGTTGAAAATAACTTTGCAGATTTTTTTGTCTTTTTTTTGTAATCTAAAATAACACTCATTTTATTTTTCTATTTACTATCAAATTGAGTGATTATTTAATCGATGATCGCCATTTTTAGCCATGGTTTATATGTATTTGAAAAGTTTGACCTTCTGCATACGTAAAGCAATAGGCGGCGCTTGTGATGAAAGTATGGTATTGCACCATTTTATGATTCATAGGCCTCCATTTACGCATACAAAATGAGGATCTGATCAACTGATCAAATCTGAAATGTGAAGATTATGTGCATCCGTCAATTCCAATATAGTACAATGTGTACTTCAATAATCAAGTAAAAACAGAATCCGGTTGATCCTGCCGGACCTGACTGCTATCGGATTGATACTAAGCCATGCGAGTCATTGTAGCAATACAAGGCAGACGGCTCAGTAACGCGTAGTCAATCTACCCTATGGACGGGAATAACCTCGGGAAACTGAGAATAATGCCCGATAGAACATTATGCCTGGAATGGTTTATGTTTCAAATGATTTATCGCCATAGGATGGGACTGCGGCCTATCAGTTTGTTGGTGAGGTAATGGCCCACCAAGACTATTACAGGTACGGGCTCTGAGAGGAGTGGCCCGGAGATGGGTACTGAGACACGGACCCAGGCCCTATGGGGCGCAGCAGGCGAGAAAACTTTGCAATGTGCGAAAGCACGACAAGGTTAATCCGAGTGGTTTCTGCTAAAGAAACCTTTTGTCAGTCCTAGAAACACTAACGAATAAGGGGTGGGCAAGTTCTGGTGTCAGCCGCCGCGGTAAAACCAGCACCTCAAGTGGTCAGGATGATTATTGGGCCTAAAGCATCCGTAGCTCGTTTTGTAAGTTTTCGGTTAAATCCATGCGCTTAACGTATGGGCTGCCGGGAATACTGCATAACTAGGAAGTGGGAGAGGTAGACGGTACTCGGTAGGAAGGGGTAAAATCCTTTGATCTATTGATGACCACCTGTGGCGAAGGCGGTCTACCAGAACACGTTCGACGGTGAGGGATGAAAGCTGGGGGAGCAAACCGGATTAGATACCCGGGTAGTCCCAGCTGTAAACTATGCAAACTCAGTGATGCATTGGCTTGTGGCCAATGCAGTGCTGCAGGGAAGCCGTTAAGTTTGCCGCCTGGGAAGTACGTACGCAAGTATGAAACTTAAAGGAATTGGCGGGGGAGCACCACAAGGGGTGAAGCCTGCGGTTCAATTGGAGTCAACGCCAGAAATCTTACCCGGAGAGACAGCAGAATGAAGGTCAAGCTGAAGACTTTACCAGACAAGCTGAGAGGTGGTGCATGGCCGTCGCCAGCTCGTGCCGTGAGATGTCCTGTTAAGTCAGGTAACGAGCGAGATCCCTGCCTCTAGTTGCCACCATTACTCTCAGGAGTAGTGGGGCGAATTAGCGGGACCGCCGCAGTTAATGCGGAGGAAGGAGGGGGCCACGGCAGGTCAGTATGCCCCGAAACTCTGGGGCCACACGCGGGCTGCAATGGTAGTGACAATTGGTTCCGAATCCGAAAGGAGGAGGTAATCCTCAAACGCTACCACAGTTATGACTGAGGGCTGCAACTCGCCCTCACGAATATGGAATCCCTAGTAACTGCGTGTCATTATCGCGCGGTGAATACGTCCCTGCTCCTTGCACACACCGCCCGTCGTTTCATTGAAGTTTGCTTTTAGCGAGGTGACGTCTGATTGGCGTTATCGAACTTGAGGTAAGTGACAAGGGAAAAGTCGTAACAAGGTGACCGTAGGGGAACCTGCGGTCGGATCACCTCCTTAGACAAGTGAATGTGCCGGGTGCACATAATCTTCACAAAATCATCGATGCAATGCATCACGAAAGTGATGTATGAAGGATGTAGCAGGTTCCTCTTACCGGAGGACTTGCAATGATCGTCGTGCATAGTCGTGTAATATGTGGCTGAATTTGCCGGTGTAAAGACGCCAATAGGTGGATTGCTAGGCTTGAGGAGAGAAGAAGGACGTGGCAAGCTGCGATAAGCTCGGGGTAGGCGCACGCATCCTATGATCCCGAGATGTCCGAATGAGAATCTTACACATAGTGTATTCCGTTACAATGGTGATGGAAGTCGAACCGTGGGAATTGAAGCATCTTAGTACCACGTGGAAAAGAAATCAATTGAGATTTCCCAAGTAGAGGCGATCGAAAAGGAAAGAGCCCAAACTGAATCCTTCGGGAGATGTGGTGTTTTGGTATGATAATATGGAATCCTGGAACACAGCTGAAATGATCTGAAAAGTTCTGGCACAGAGGGTGATACCCCCTTAAGCGAAGTGGGAATGGTCCTATTCATACCCGAGTAGTTGTCCTTGGTAGTGGGCAATGAATATGGGTGAAAGTAGCATCCGAGGCTAAATATCTCTCAAGACCGATAGTGTACTAGTACCGTGAGGGAAAGCTGAAAAGTACCCCGGAAGGGGGATGAAAAGTGCATGAAACCTATTGGTTACAGACGTGCGTGGCATGAAAGGTGATTTTTTCAGACTAGAGGTTCTAGCAATAGAACTGAAGGTTTGATGTTTTAATCATCAGTGTCACGCGTTCCGTCTCGAAACACGGGCCAGGGAGCTAACTGTCATGGCAAGCTTAAACCTTCAATGGTGGAGGCGAAGGGAAACCGAGTTCTCGCAACTTCGCAAGAAGTGAGGAGAAGCGTGTGAAAGTGCGTTGAGTCATGGCAGCTAGGCTAGAAGCCAGACGATCTATTCCTGAGCTAGACGAAGGCGGGCGAAAGCCCGCTGGAGGTCTTAAGACGTTCTGACGTGCAAATCGTTGTTGTGACTTGGGAATAGGGGTCAAAAACCAATCTAGTCTGGCGCTCGCTAGTTCCAACCGAAGCGTCTCGCAGGGCGTGCTTTGTGGAGATGGTGTTTCCGGTAGAGCACTGATAGGGGGGCGCGGGGAAGAAATTCCTCACCCTCCATTCAAACTCCGAACGGATACACATCGTAGAAGCAAGGACACGGGTTCGTGTGGCGTAAGGCTCACGACCGAAAGGGGTTTAACCCAAACTGAAGTTAAGGTCCCCAAATTTTTGCTAAGTGTCAAGCCAAAGAGCGTGTTCTCGCCAAGACAGCAGGGAGGTATGCTCAGAAGCAGCAATCCTTTAAAAAGTGTGTAACAACTTACCTGCCGAGGGGGGATGCCTCAAAAATGGACGGGGCTAAAGCAAAGTACCGATACTTTAGATAATTATCAGTAGATGATTCATGGTAGGTTGGCGTAGTGATTGGGTCGAAGCAGGGCGGTGACGTCCTGTGGACCGATTTCTATTGCAGATCCTGGTGGCAGTAACAGCATAGTATAGTGAGAATCTATACCACCGCAAGCGCAAGGGTTTCCAGGCAATGCGTTATCAGCCTGGAGGTAGTCGATCCTAAGGTTTGCCTCAACAGAGTAAATCGAATGGGAAACTGGTTAATATTCCAGTACCTTGCACAGAGCGTTTGAGCTATATGGTTAGCTTTCGGATAAGGGGTGTACAACTATCGTTGTATCTAACTGTTCAAGGGTTAGGGAGTGTCGTAATGACGAGAACTAATCCGAGGCAGGAGTGGCTCCGTGTTAGCGGAGTTTTCTTGATTCCAAGAGACCATGAAAGACTGTGTAGTTAGCAATGTGCAAGCTCGTACCGAGAACCGACACAGGTGCGCTAGCTTAGTAAGCTAAGGTGCTACGAGTATACCGTATGGCGAGGGAATTCGGCAAATTAGTCCTGTAGCTTAGGTATAAGGGATGCCTGCGGTCTTCATGAGGAATGGGGATCGCAGGTTACAATGACAAGGGGGTTCCGACTGTTTAATAAAAACACAGGCGACTGCTAGTCCGAAAGGATTTGTATAGTCGCTGAATCCTGGCCGGTGCCGGTACCTAAAACTTGGGTTCAACCGAGCTAAGGGCCGGTTAACGCCGGGAGTAACTCTGACTCTCTTAAGGTAGCCAAATGCCTTGTCGGGTAAGTTCCGACGCGCATGAATGGAACAACGAGAGCCCCACTGTCCCCGCCTACAACTCGGTGAAGCCACATAAGGAGGACGAACAGTCCTTCATCTTCCATCGGGGAGAGAAGACCCCGTGGAGTTTTACTGCAGCTTGTGCTTGTGGTATAGTAAAAATTGCACAGGGTATCTGGGAGCTATGCTTAACGTTCTCCGGGATGTTAAGAAGCAACGATGTAACACCAGACTCTTTTTGCAGTACCACTTATCCAGAGAAGACTGGAAACACGTGCAGGTGGGCAGTTCGGCTGGGGCGGCACCCCTTTGAAAAGATATCAAAGGGGCCCAAAGTTTAGTTCAAACGGGGCAGAAATCCGTTGAAGAGGGCAAAGCCAAAAACTAGACTGAATGGATTTCCAAACGCACGGAATTCATAGACGAAAGTCTGGCTTAGCGATCCATCGTGTGCCCACTATTGGGGCCCGGTGGTGACAGAAAAATTACCCCAGGGATAACAGGCTCGTCGCGGGCGAGAGCTCCTATCGACCCCGCGGTTTGGTACCTCGATGTCGGCTTTTCCTATCCTGGTCCTGCAGCAGGGGCCAAGGGTGAGGCTGCTCGCCTATTAAAAGGGAACATGAGCTGGGTTTAGACCGTCGTGAGACAGGTCGGTCTCTGCCTGATGGAAGCGTGGATGTCTGAGGGGAAGTTGCTCCGAGTACGAGAGGAACAGAGCAGCGTGGCCACTGGTTTACCGGTTGTCTGATAAGGCAGGCCGGGCAGCTAAGCCATTTGGGCTAAGTGCTGAAAGCATCTAAGCACGAATCCCATCCCGAGACAAGACATCCTTTCGTAAGATGAAGGTCGGCAGCAGAAGACTGCGTTGATAGGAAGGTGGTGTAGATCACAAGCTTCGGCGAGTGGTGAGCCAGCCTTTACTAACAGACCAACACACCGGTTCAGCCACTTACATAGAGACTATGCACGATGAATTCATTTTTGAATTCATCAAGTGGAAACAAATACACGACATGTACGATGATTTTATTTTTAATCATTCTTAGCGAATGCTATGCATTTTGTTTTGATGATTTATTTTTAATCCCTCCTAGCTAATGCTATACACGACATTAAGAAAATAATTTTTAGTCTGCTATTGGACTGTATCATAAATCTTAAATTACACTCTACTTTCCTATTGTTTGTGAGCAATAATTTTAGTCTGTTTTTATTATTTTCTGTCCTTGTTACAGGACTGATAGTTAACCCTCTTGCATTTGCACAAGACTCATCTACTAATGGTACCACCACATCTGTAAATGCAACTGACACTATTGTTATGGATGAATCCTCAAATCCCGCATCCACTGAAATGACTGAATCATCAAACTCTACATCAACTGAAGAAGCATTAGAATCTGAAGATGAAATGGCTGAAACTGAAGAAAATATGATAGAAGATGAAGATATGATGGGAGATGAAAATATGATGGAAGATGAAGAAGAGACTGTTCTTTCACCACTTAAACAAATCAAAGAAGGTGTTGCACCTGAAAATATAATCTGTAAAGAAGGACTAGAACTTGTTTTCAAACTTAACGGACAACCAGCTTGCGTTAAAACAACAAGTATTGAAAAATTGATTGCTTGGGGTTGGGCCCAATAATTCTCTGTCTGTTTTATTCCTAAAATTCTAATCCATAATTCTGTTATTGTCTAATTCAATTTCAAATCTTGGATGGTATTATCCTATTCTTCAAATTCTATGTCTTTTTCCAGTTCTTTAGGAAGTCCAATCCACCATTTTGTGTTCTCAGACATTTCTTAAAATCAAAGACTCAAAGTTGGTAATAGATCTGCTGGTTAATTCTGTAAAACAATTGTATAACAAAATATGACAAAATCTAGTCTTTTTTATATCTGATATTCTCATTATTTTCTTCTGGATTTTTTATTTTTATTATGAGTGTGTCTCCTATTTTATTGAAAATTCTCTGGCGATTTTCATTTGTAAAAATCCATCCTAATACAACATCTAATGGCAAAAGAAATGTCTTACCAAAACTACTAATCATGACTCCTTTCCAATCAGGTGGTTTTCCACGCATATCTGTTATTTTCAAATTTAGAATTTTTTTTCCAATTGTCTGGCCTTTTTTATATTCTAAAATTGTCCAATATGCAAAAAAGATAATACTAGTTGGAATAAATGTTGTTTCTGCTAAAATCCATTTTTCGTTTAATTCGTAGTTAATTGTCCCAAAAACTGAAGAAATCCCTAATATTGAAATTACTGAAATAATACAAAAATCAATTAACCACGCAAAAAATCTATCACTCCATTTTGCAATTACTATCTCTGAAAACTCTGAATCTGGCTCACTCATATTCTGACCATTGTGATCAAATTTATATCTCTTCAACTGGTAAACATGACACAGCTAATCTCTAGTTAGCACTGATTACAACACAGTCAATTTATCACTGATGTACTATGTGATATTATGAAAGCAAAATTTGCATCCTCTTGTATATCGTGCGGGGATAAAATCCAATTAGGCAAAGAAATTGCCAAAAATAAAGACGACAAATGGGTTCATAAGCACTGTGTTGATGATACCGAAGGACTACCCTAGAAATTAATAAGATCTAATTCTAATTTTATTTGAAACTCTTTTTGATCTTGATTACCCCCCTTGATGTCTTTTTTTGGACTATTAGAAAAAATGAGAAAGATGTAGTAAATCTCTACAATTCTCTTTCCCCAATAATGCAACTTGCAACAGGTGGGTCAATGTTGAATTTTGGCTATTGGATGGAAAATACATCCGAACCTATCTCTGCCCAAGAAAACTTGTGTTCATACTTTGGTAAACTGGCTGAACTTGAAAATGCAAAAAATGTTGTTGATGTTGGAAGTGGGTTATCTGCGCCAGCAATTTTTTGGAGAAATAATTATGAAAAATTAAATTTATTTTGTGTAAACATCAATAATACTCAATTGTCTTTTTCAGGCCCCCAAAAGAATATTGAATTTCTAAATTCAACTTCTACAAAATTGCCCTTTTCTAATAGTTCTGTAGATCGTGTACTGGCATTAGAATCTTCACAACATTTCAAACCTTTGAAAGATTTTATCTCAGAGTCAAAACGAATTTTAAAATCCGATGGAATATTGACTTTGGCATTACCTGTAACTCTTCCAAGCGCTTCTTTTGCAAAATTAGGGATTCTGAAATTTACTTGGTCCTCTGAACATTATGGTTTAGAACATGTGAGAGAACTTGTGATGTCTGGTGGTTTTACAATTAATGATGAAAAGTTAATTGGAAAAAATGTCTATACTCCATTGGCAAATTATTATATTAAAAATCGTGTCAAATTAAAAAAATCCATACTGGAAAAATATCCAAAATATGTAGAAAAAATACTCTACATGTCTATTCTTAAAATGAAAAAAGCATCTGAACAAAAAATTATTGACTATGTTATTCTAAAATGCAGGATCTAAACTATACACGTATGATTCCTTGTTCCAGTAAATTTTCTGTTGCATTTAGATATTCTGATTCTGAAATCAAGTCATCTATTAACCACATTGTAGTTGTCTTGAACCATTTTGGTATTACAAGTTCATGTGTTAGATATTTTTTCTCAAAAATATTAGTGTCTGTTAGTACTATTTTTTCCCATTTGGCAACAATATCTATTTCTTTATGGCTATCTGAGAACACAAGTCCTGTTTCTTTATCTATAATTACTGTGTCTTGTTTTTCTAAATTTTGTGCAATCCATACTTGATATGATTTATTCTTGAATTCATATGTTGTTTCTCCTATTACTTTTAAATCTGATGTGATCATGTCGCCAAAATTAATCGGAGTTAAAAATATAAATTTGTCTATTATACAACATTTCTTATTTGTTGGAATTGTGCCTTGATTGTCAATGTTGATTATCTCAACCTCTTTTCCGTCTCTTGAGATTTTTTCTGTTTTTATTAAAATTTCATCATCACTAATTGAATCCACAGCGTATCTTTCTGTAATATCTTGACCGTATTTGTTAGAGTATGAATATTTCATAAAATCTGATTTTACAATACACAGTTTATAATCATTGCAATTTCTATTAGTGTTATTCAAAGATGGATTTAGAAGATGAGCCTCTAGCATTATTCTTATTCCATATGCAAATCGTGAATCCGTGATTTTTCCTTGCATCCACATTTTTGCATCATTTTTTATCCATTCTGGCATCGCATCAAAAATTCTCATGTGTCTGTCTTTGATGTATCTTGCATCACCAAGATATTTTTCAATTTCTGCAATTAACACCATGTCTCTTGCTTGATGTGTGCTTTTCCAAGCTACATGATTGTATAAAATCACACATGCTCTAAGATTTGGATAGTTTTGATGTTGCTCTGCAAGCGTTTCTACCCCCATGAAAACATATTCATCATAAAAAAATTCACAAAATTTTAGAATATCTTTTGTTGTCTTTACCTCAAAGTCTGGATCATGTGCAAATGCACTAGGCACTCCAACTACAACTGCTGCTCCTATTATTAGGAGCATCAATATTGGTAATCTCATTGAGTTTTCTTTCTATTTTTTTCCTTATTAATCACTTGTAGAAATTCTCTTAACTTGATGACCAATGTGGAATTTCAACTCCAAACGTGATTCCAACAAATTTGATAAATATTGTATCATTGGCTAAGTTTTTATTTTTGATGTATTGACTGTACTCCGTTGTCTGCTCAAAATAACATCGTCCTTTACAATGAAAAATGTTCACAGATTCTCAAAGAATCCGAAATTAGATTTGCAGGAATTGTAGACAAAGATGGAAAGTTAATAGCTGGTGGTTTTAAAGAAGGGCTTGTTCCTTATGAGGGAGATGAAACTAGGTTACACTCATTTTTGGAATTTGTATCAAAAGCTTCTATTCGAAAAGAGTATGACGAAAGCTTGGGTCCAATTAATTATCTTGCAGCAAGACGAGACAAGGCAGTACTGGTGAGTTTTCCATTTCCAATTACCCAAATTCTTCTTTTGATCTCTGCAGAACCTTCTGCTAATATTGAAAATTTGGCTAAAAAGGTAGTTAAAATTTTTACCGACGTTAATTAGAATTATTTCCTGCCTGGCAACTTTGATATTGTCCTAATTTTTTATTCTCTCTTGCTATTGATCAAATAGTTTTAATTTGATAAAATTACTATTAAAATCATGAAAGCAACATTTGGTGCAGGATGTTTTTGGCATGTTGAAGACTTGCTTCGTAAAACCAAAGGTGTAAAATCAACACAAGTAGGTTACATTGGAGGTAAATTGACACATCCAACTTATGAAGAAGTCTGTACTGATACAACTGGTCATGCCGAGGCAGTCCAAGTAGAATATGATCCAAATGAGATCTCTTATGATGAATTACTCCAAGTATTTTGGAGTAATCATGATCCTACATCGCTAAATCGACAAGGACCTGACGTTGGAAATCAATATCGTTCTGCAATATTTTTTCATGATGAAGAACAAAAAAAAATTGCACAAAAATCCAAAGAAGAACTAGAAAAATCGGGAAAATTTCAGAAACATGTTGTAACTGAAATTGTCCCAGCTCCAGAATTTTACAAAGCTGAAGAATATCATCAAAAATATTTTCAAAAACACGGACTATCTTAATTATTTTACAATAAGTACTGGAATTTTTGATGAGTGAATGACATAGTTTGAAACACTGCCTAAAAATAACTCTCTTACAGCACTTCTTCCTCGTGAACCCATCACAATTAGATTAAAGTTTTCTTTTTTATCGTGAGCCAATTTTATGAGATTGTATCCTATATCTCCGCGCATCAGTTTTTCTTTGAATACTATGCCGTTTTGCGCTGATAATGTTTTGGCATTATCCATTATTTTTTTAATTTCATTATTCCATTCTTTATTCACAGAGCCTACTCCATGAAACTCTGAATGTGGCTGTATGTTAATCGAGTAGGCACCGGTAATAGTAGATCTGAATTGCCTTGCCATGGATATGGCCATTTCAAGTGCACGCATAGAATTTTTTGAACCATCTAATGGAACTAGGATTTTACTGATTTTTTTATTTATCATGTTCTGTTTTCTATTTAGATCTTAAAAAACATAGTTCTCTCTTATCATATGCGTGAAAATTTAGAAAAGCAATAAAAACCACTGATCGGTAGTAGTAACTAAACTTAACTAGCTAAATAATTGACGCTAAAATGGTGCAAGAAAATTTTATTCAAGTGGATGGAAATAAGATCCGTTATCTAGAGTCTGGAGACTCTAAAAATATTTTAGTGCTAGTTCATGGATTGGGTGCATCTGCAGAACGATGGAATAACGTGATTCCTAATTTTGTAAAATATTATCACGTGATAGTCCCTGACTTGATTGGATTTGGTTACAGTGATAAACCAATTGTGGATTATACTCCTGATTTCTTTTCAACATTTCTTGGAAAATTCTTTGATGCATTAGGAATCAAACGTCCAAATGTAATTGGGTCTTCTTTAGGTGGTCAAATAGCTGCAGAATACGCGTCTGCACATCCAAATAATATAGAAAAATTAATCCTTGTATCTCCTTCAGGTGTGATGAAACAATCTACACCTGCATTAGATGCTTACATAATGGCTGCATTATATCCAAATGAACAAAGTGCTAAAAATGCATTTGAGATGATGGAATCTTCTGGTAATCAAGTTGATGATAGAATTATTCGTGGATTTATTGAGAGAATGCAATTGCCAAATGCAAAATTGGCCTTCATGTCTACAGTTTTAGGATTGAAAAATTCAGAAGTCATTACAACTAAACTACATACCATTCATAGTCCTACTCTGATAATTTGGGGTTCCAAGGATCCAGTAATCCCAATTCAGCATGCAGAAAGTTTTGCATCTTCTATCAAAGATTGCCGATTTTATAGAATGGATGGCTGTGGCCATACTCCATATGTACAAGATCCTGACACATTTTCATCTATAGTTTTAGACTTTCTTTCATGTCGCTAGCTCTACTTATATACCACTTAGTTCCTACTATTACCAATGAGCGGTAATTATAACCAGTTTAATCCTTCAGAGATGTTTAAAGATTGGATTCAAAAAAACGGTCGTGCACAAGCTGAATTTATGAAAAACTTTGGCTTATTGATGACAAACCAGAATACTCAAACATTCAATCCTTTAGAAACTCTAAGAGAAGTATCTGATAATACAAGAAATGCTCAATCTGATTTAATGAAGAACATGTCTTCAATGCAAAACAAAAGCATGGAAACAATGTTTCAGATTGGCCAAATGCTCCCATCTTTTATGAATTGGGGCGCTTATAAAACAACTGTCAGTAGTAATGGCAGAATTTCTATCCCAGAGGCAGAACGTAATGCACTTGGATTAGGAGAAGGCGACTTGGTTCAAGTTATAGTACTTCCAATCGCAAAAAAATCAAAAAATAAGGAGGTGAAACAATGAGTAAAAACGAACAGACCCCAGAAACTAAAGATATGTTTTCAGTTTATCAGGAAAACGTAGACAAGATATTCTCTGGTATTAGACATTCAGTACCACCGTATCATCAGTCAATTACTAATGTTCAGCAAGAATACCTACAAGCATATGAAAATATTGTTGATTCTACAATCACACTACAAAAAGAATATGCAAAGAAAGCAGGTATTGCAACTAACATCCCACAAACAACCCTCAAAGTAATTCATGATACGACAGAAGAATTTGTTAAAGCAACTTCAATACAGAATCAAATAACACTTGCAACAATTGATGCAACACAACAAAACATCAAAACATTCAATGACAATGCAAAATCATTTGCTGATCTAAACAGAAATATTCTACAGTCCTGGATCTCCGCATTCACCACAAAGAACAACTAGTGGTAAAATTTTATTTTTTAATTTTTTATTTTATGATCTTTCTGCAAGCCATTTTCCTAACTCTGGGAGTACTTTATTTTGAGATAATGAGCTAGCGATCATGCCTACGTGGCCTGTTGGATACATCTTTAATGTTTTATCTTCGCTTCCAACTGCATAATGAAGAGGCATGCTGCATTCTGGCGATACCAGATGATCTCCGACTGCAACTTGTGTGAATAATGGCATGTCTATTTTTTTCAAATCTATGTGGCTTCCGCCAACATACATTTTATTTTGAATTAGCAAGTTGTCTTGATAGATGTCTTTGATCCATTGTCTGAAAAGTTCGCCTGGTATTGGTGGTGTATCTCCTAGCCATTTTTCTACTCTTAGGAAATTATCTACAAATTTTTTATTCTCGATGTTTTTGAAAAAATTTACGTATTTTTCAATTCCTTGCTCAAATGGTTTTAGTACTGAAAAGCAGTAATACATGAATTCAGGAGGCATGTTTCCTATAATTTCCACCATTTTATCTACATCCATGTGTTTGGCCAAATTACTAATTACTGTAGTATCTCGCCATCCATCAATTACAGGTGCTGTTGCAATATAGTTTTTCACACTTTCTGGATGTAGTGATGTGTATGCTGTTGCTATTGTAGCTCCAGTGCAATATCCTTGCAATGATATTTTTTCTGTAGATGTTTCATCTTTGATAAATTCCACACTACTATCTAAATATCCATTAACATAATCATCAAAATCTAAATATTTGTCCATGCTTGTTGGAGTTCCCCAATCCAGCATGTACACATCAAATCCCTGCAGTAGTAAATTTCTAACCCAACTTTTTTCTGGTTGTATATCCAAAATATGATATCTGTTAATTAATGCATAGGAAATCAATAATGGTGTTTTGTATTGTTTTTCTGTAAGTGATCTGTAATGTAATAATCTTGTTTTGTCTATTTCCTGTACTATATCGTGCGGGGTTACCTCTAAACTGATTTCGTCTGGGGCTGAAACTAATTTAGGTGCATCCATAATATTTTTGCCAAACTTTATCAACTCCTCCATGATTTTAGGGTCAAATTTTGATTCACTTTTCATTTTTTATATTACCTTCATTTTTTGTGTCTCTTTTCTTTTTTAATTCAATTTCTAATTTTGTTACCCTTTTTTTTAGAGCATGTATTTCTTTATACACTTCATCAATTTCTTCTTTGCTTGGCAAGTTTGCTGACTGTAAAATCACATTTGAAATATTATTCCAATGTTTTGTAAGTTCAAGCTCTTTTGAGACTAGCTTTCCATAATTTTCTCCAAACTTTTCTGAATCAAATAATTCTGTATAATCATTATCAAAAATATCTATCCATATTCTCTTAAATGACTCCATCTGTTCTGTGTCATGTGGTACATCCGGCGCTTTCAGATTGACTTTCTTTTGTGCTTCACTCCAAGTTTCTGATAGCTGCTTATAATATTCTGTTACAAGTTTGTTAAACTCCATTAAATTTTCATTAATCTGAATTAACTCCGTTGAGATTCTCTTTGAATTTGAAGCAAATGCGCGCATAGGACCTATTGAAGTCAATGCCTGCGGTTTGCTTGCCATTAGATGAATAATATCTGTCCAGAACAAGGAAAGATGCTTGTAATAATCCGTGATATCTTTTGGAGATTGTGATTCCACGGCTTACTATTACTACAGATCTCAATAAATAGATCGCTTGTTTAATTAGACAAATGGCTAATGTTGAAGAACTAGAAAAAATATGCCAAAAAATTACAAATCTAGATCCTAAGATGAGATCTTGTCGAATTATCAATAGCCGTGGGCATCTTGTTGCAGGTGGTATGAAAAAGGGACTGCTGGCACTGGAAGCACAAAAACAAGATGAGATGATGTTCATGGAACTTGCGCTTAGAGTTCGTATGAGGCATGAATTTGATAAGGAATTTGGTGAAGTTCATTTTTCCATGTCTTATAGAGATAAGGTAATTGTGATGAGTTTTCCTTTGGCAAATGATGATGTTTTGCTAGTATCTTCTGAAAAAGAAGCAGATTTCAGTAAAATTGCTTTTAAAATTCTTAAACTTATTACACCACTCAAAAAATCTGTTCTGGGAACTTTTTGACTTGCGCAACTCAATTCTAGTAAAGTGAATTAATTATGAAAACTGATTCCCAAAATGTAACATGGACTGACATTGAAAGACTGGCTAAATTACTTTCCAATAAAATTTCCGTACTATCAAAAGACTTCTCAAGCATTTCTACAATTAGTCGTGGAGGACTAGTTCCAGCAAGACTATTGGCTGATCATATGGGAATAGACACAATACTTGTCGATAAAAATAAAATTCCTCCTGATTCTCTTTTTGTTGATGACATTTACGATTCTGGTGATACGTTTAAAAAAATAATTCCAAAAGTAACTAATCCTTCAAATTTTGTGTATGCCACATTATTTGCAAGACAAGGCAAAAAATACCCAAAACAACTAGTATATGCTCAAAAAACAAAAGGCAATGAATACATTGTATATCCATGGGATAAAATGGAATATCGTCGACTCAAAGATTTTGCATTGTAATTTTTAAAACTACACAACCCGTTTAATTTTTTAATGTACTTACATACATTGAGGGTGTTTTCCCTCATGTCTGTCTTTATAATCTTTAATCAAATCATTTGTGATTTGCTCGTAAGATCTAGTCTGTATGTATCTTACTCTTGTGGCTTTTGAGATACATGGATCTTTTTCTTTGTCTTGAATACTTGTTTTGATATTTTCAGAACCTCCGATGAATAAAATTTTCATAGATGCATGCATCATATAGACTCCTGCAGATTGTGGTATTTTTGAAATCGTTTCTTTATTAAAGTCTAGCCAATCTGACCATGCATTTTCATTGTTTGGCATTTTTCTTACACACTAGTTAGTTTTGCATCATTTTTCTCAAACCTGCACATCTGTTTCTAATTGTTACCTCTGTAACTCCAGATGCAATTGAGATGTCTTTTTGTGATTTTACTTCACCTGTACTAATACATGCCAAATATAATGCCGCTGCTGCTATTCCCATAGGATCTTTTCCTGCAACCATCCCTATTTTTTTTGCCTGTTCTAGTATTACAACTGCCTTACGTTTGCTTTTTTCGCTTAGTTCTGCAATGCTTGCAATTCTTGATACTCCTTTTACGGGATCTACTACTGGCATTTTTAATTCCAATTCTCTAAAAATTAATCTATAGCATCTTGCAACGTCTTTTCTTCTAATATTGATGCCCTTGGCAACATCATCCAAAGTTCTAGGTGTTTCAGTATTTCTACATGAAGCATAAAGACATGCTGCAACTAGGCCTTGAATAGAGCGACCTCTTACTAGTTTTTTCTCCATGGCCTTTCGGTAAATGTATGCAGCTTTTTCAACTACTGCATCTGTTAGTGCTAGTTTGTCTTTTAATTTGTCCATTTCATTTAGTGCCTGTCTTAGATTTCTATCTGCAGACGAATGTGCCTGTGTTCTGCTGTCCCATGTTCTTAATCTCTCAATTGAACTCTTCATTGATGATGTGAGTGGCTTTCCAGTAGAATCTTTGTTGGCAGCGCCAATCACTGTTGATAATCCCATATCGTGCATTGTCAACGATGTTCCAGCGCCTACTCTGGTCCTGTTTGTATCATCATTTGCAAAGGAACGCCATTCTGCTCCTGTTTCTGAAATTTTATCTGAAACTACAAAACCACATCTTCCACAAAACAATTCTCCAGTGGTTTCATCTGTTACCATTTTTTTATCACCACATGAAGGACATTTTGGTCCAGAAACTATTGTGCTTTTCAGCATTAGTCATAATCCTGTAATTAGCTTATTATTCATTTTACCTAATTTCTGCAGGTTAATTGTGTGTAGGTTAAGCTAATGCTCATTCTAATTCTATGAAATTAGAATAACGCTGAATAATCAGAAATGAATGTTTTATTTTTTAATTTAAAAAATTATCCTAATAGACAATATGCATAACTTGGTTTTAACGAAGTGTACATTATGCTATTTGGATCAGATACGTGTTCCAGTCCTATTGAATGACCCAACTCATTTGTCATTATTTTTTCAACAGTTTTCACATCATATAGCTGAAATATTCCATCACAGTTATAATCACCTAATGTGACTTCAACTACTCCCTTTCCCAAATGTGCATGACCAAGTACGCCTTGTCCTATATCTCGTACTACCCATGTAACCCACACGTTTGCTTCATATTTTTGATTAGTAATCTCAAATTCCATTCTGGCTTTTTGTCCGTTGGTGCTTAATTCTTGATTTTCCCAAAACAAAAATGAATCTTGCAATGTACTGACATGATCTAATGGCAATCCTGTTGGCTGTTCATTTACAAAAACCTTGTAATGAATAACATATGTTTGATTTATGATTTGGTACGTGGGGTCTGGAAAGTTACTTGATGCTGTTTTTGCCTCTTCTTCAAAATTCCATTTTATATAATCTCGGAGGAATTTTTTTATTACTTCTTGACTATGATTTGGGTCTTCTATGTATCTTTTTTCATCTGCAACATTTTTTGAAATACAGCGCAGATATTTTCCAAACAAATAAAATTCTTCATCTTTTTCTTTTTGAATCTCTTCTTGTGATTTTTTAATATTTACACTTATGATTCCTTTTTCTATCATGTATTGGATGCCTTGAACAAAAGAATTATCATCAATTGAACCGTCTGACCACCAAGACGCATTGTTTCGTATCCATTCTGGTATTTTATCATCTGTTTCTGATTTTGTTTCTACTAGTGGAATTTGTATGATTTTATTCTCTATCATAAATAATAATGCTGATGCAAACTCTGAATCTTTGATTTGCACTTCTGACCACCATTTTGCAGTTGGTTTGACCCAATCTGGAATTATTATCTCAATTTTTTCTAGACCCATTGGTTTTTCTGTTGGAATGTATGGATATTTTGCAATCCCCTTGTCTGTAAATTCTTTATAGTTGTTGATCACAACACTATCTGATTTTTTCTTGACTGCTTTTTCAAAATAATATTTGGCTTCCTGATATTCTCCTAAATTTCCAAATCCAATGCCCATTCCCGTAAGCGCTGTAATGTCGTCTGGTCTGGATTGAAGAATCTTGAAGAACTCTTTTAGTGATTTTTCGTGATATCCAGAATTGCTTAGAGCAATGGCCTTCATTTTTAATGTGGACAAATTATCTGGAGCCACTTCTAAAATATCATCATAGATTACAATTGCTTCGTTGTATTCTCCTTTCACAGTGTTCATTGGCCTGTTTGAACATTGTCTGTGCATCGCTTGTAGTCTGCGCAAACACAGGAACTGAAATAAAACTAGAAAATAGTAAAATTGCACCTAGAAAAGCACGAATCATCAAGTTTGATGTTTTGATTTCAAATATATTTTATTTCCATTTTATAACAAATTATGACTATTGGTATGTTACTGCCATTTTTAGTTCAAAATTCTGTACCCTCTTAGCAAATCTTTAATCTTCTAACAAATACAAGTTTTCTAGATTGAGTAAGCTCGGCGTAGGTGAAATTATCTATGAATTTAGCAAGAAAATTCAAGACATCAAGTCAGAATTAGATGAATTAGGAGATCCCACCTCAGACATGCCTGAATTAATTACTTCTACTAACCTTTTACGCTCAAATGAATATCTTGCCAAAGTATCTAAAAAACAGTCTGAGCTACTATCTGCATACGGTCAGTATTCTAAGGTACTAGAAGACATGATTGTAGTGGTTTTTGATATCCAAAATGATCTCAAAAATATCTTGAGGGAACAATCTAATCTTATCTCAAATAGAAAGTCTAGAAAACCCTCTATATCAAAAAACAAGAAAAAATCTACACCTAAAAGAAAATCTTCAAAAAAATAATATGAATTTTGTTTATGTCATTTTGAAATATGTGTGATATCTCCTGAAGTAATTCGTCTATTTTTCTTATTTTCTAATATGACTAATGCTCCATCTTCATCTATTTTGATTGCCTTGCCTCTGATTTTTCCATCTTCTGTACTCAGTTCTATGTTTTGACCAATTGTTGATGATTTTCTTGTCCAGTCTCTGATGATTTTTTTAGTATCGCCAGCATTCAATAAATTGTATATCTGTTCTAATTCCATCAAAAATGACTGTACTAATAAAATTGATTTTACTGTTTTATTTTGTTCACTCAATGATGCAATCCCGTAAAAATTCGGCGTGTTTTTTAAGATCTTTTCAATTTGCTTAACGTCTACATTAAAATTTATTCCAACACCTAGAATAAGATTTTCTATTTTATTTGACTCTAGTGACGCATCAACTAACATCCCTGCAACTTTTTTGCCTTTGATTGTTATGTCATTTGGCCATTTCAATTCTGATTTGATATTCAATGTTTTTTCTATTGCATTTGATAGTGCTAGTGCAGAAGCTATTGGGAATAATGTAATTACTGATATGTCAAATTTTGGATGTAAAATTATTGAAAGCCAAATGCCTCCTTTAGGTGAAATCCACTTTCTGCCTAATCTCCCTTTTCCACTGGTTTGTTTTTCTGCAATTATCACTGTTCCATTGTTTGCTTCATCTGAAGCAATTTTCATTGCCTGGGTTTGAGTAGAATCAATTGAATCAAAATAATACACTTGTTTTCCAAATATTTTGGTCTTTAACCCTGACGTGATTTCCCATGGCAGTAGCATGTCTGTATTTGATTCAAGTCTGTACCCTAGCTTTTGTTTTGATTCTATTTTATATCCCAACTCTCTAATTTTTTTAATATGCTTCCAAACTGCAACTCTGCTTATTCTTAAGACATCGCTCAAATCTTGACCCGAAAGATATTCTGTATTGTGCGATTTTAGAAATGATAATACTTTAACTAATCCTGGATTGTCATACGAACTGTACATCAATTGTATGTGTTCTTTATTTCAAGTATAAAATATCAACTTTAACTTAGAATCCGACATCAAAGTCAAATCCGCCGCCATCAGACCCTCCACCATCAGAACCACTATCTGATGAACTATCTCCACCTGCATCACTTGGAATGCTTTCTGCTGGTACATAGTCTGTCATCATCATACCCATCATGCTAAACATCATTGAAAACATGATCATATCCATTATTCCAAAAAACATCATTGTGGGAAGAATTGACTTGTTATCATCCATGTATTGCTTTAATTTTTGCTTGTCTCCACTTTTGTACAATAATGACATTTGGTCCCATTTACCTTGTAATTCATGAATTCTCTCTTTTACTTCCTTAGATCCTCTTTCTGTGATTTTAATCTCTATTTTTTTACCAAACCAACCCTTTTTTTCTTCAACTGTGATTAGTTCTCTCTTCTCTAATTTTTCGAGAATTGAATTTAATTCCTCTGCGTCTATTTGAGCTGCATTTTGTATCTTTTCAAATTTTTTGGCTCCTTTTTTAATTGCCCCAAGAACAATTACATCTTTTGGTTCTTCTGGAGTTGGTTCCATGAAATCTGATTTTTGTTATTATTAAAATACCCTGCGATTTTGCTTTTTTTTGTCTTGATAATTCTTTAATGTCCTGAATATCCTATTCTTGTTTATTTCAAAAATTATATTCCACCATGCTTTAGATTTTTTATGGAACATGATTCTTACACTGATGCTGAAATTCGAGACATTCTTTCTTTAAGACGTGTTGTAGTAGTTGGTATGTCTAAAAATGATAACAAGGCAGCACACTATGTGCCAAAATATCTGTCTGAAAATGGGTTTGATATAATTCCAGTAAATCCTACAACTGATGAGATTTTAGGCAAAAAATGTTACAGTACTATTTCTGATGTTGATGGTGATATTGACATTGTTGATGTGTTTAGGCCTTCTGATCTTGTACTTCCTGTTGTGGAGGAAGCTATAAAGAAAAATCCCAAGGTAATTTGGCTTCAAGAAGGAATTCACAATCCTGAAGCTGAAGATATGGCAAGAAAAAAAGGCATCAAAGTTGTATTCAATAGATGTATGTTGGCAGAACATCAGAGGCTATTTTAAAAATGACTTCCTTTGATGCTTTTTACAATGATTTGCTTGAACTAGTCAATAAACATGAAAAGAACAACACTCCGCTAAAAGTTGAAAAAGATCTAGACACTAATATTGTAAAAATTTTTGGTGAAAACATTACTGCTCTGACAAGAGCTAAAAATGGATTAAATGATGTGACTGAGCTTGCATATGCAACAGCAGAACATCATCCATATTGGAATCTACTTTACAACTGCTCAGAAATAACAAATACTATTTTAGAGAAATGGAAAAGTGAACTCTCAAAAAAAGACATAAGTGATATTGAATGGTCCATAAAGGAATTAAAACAATCCCTTGAAAAGATCACTGAGAAAACAAACGACTCCATCTAGGCAGAGATAAATATTCTTAGATTGCAATCAAACCATGCCAATTAAACTTGGGCTAATAGGCAAAACAAATACTGGTAAAACTACTTTCTATAATGCTGCTACTTTATCTTCTGAAGAAATCTCTTCTTATCCATTTACAACAAAAAAACCTGTTTCTGGAACAGCACACGCAATTACATTATGTGTACATCCAGAATTCAAAATACAAGACAATCCTAATAATTCAAAATGTGTTGAGGGCTGGAGATACATACCAGTTGAATTAATTGATTTGCCTGGTCTTATCAAAGATGCCTGGAAAGGAAAAGGCTTGGGAAATCAATTTCTTTCCATTGCCGCACAATCTGATGCATTACTTCATGTAGTTGATGCCTCTGGTGGTATAGATTCCTCTGGAAAAATCAGCGAAGTTGGAAGTGGTGATCCTATATCTGACTTTGCAGATATTGAAGAGGAATTAATCATGTGGTATCATAAAATTTTGGAAGGGAATAGAGATAAGGTCTCAAAGTTAATCCGAACTGGCTCTGGAATTATTGATGCTATAACTGATTTGTATCGTGGTATAGGCGTCAATAAAATACATGTGAAAGATGCATTGATTGCACTTGGACTAGAAGAAAAAGAATTTGATGATTTTGATATGGTTGATACTAAAAAACTTGCTGCACATATTAGAAAAATTTCAAAGCCTACCTTAATTGTTGCAAACAAAATAGATGTTGAAGGCGCGGACAAAAATTTTGCTAGACTGCGAGAACGTTACAATGACTCCATCGTAATTCCTGTAAGTGGTGATAGTGAATTTAGTCTAAGAAGAGCAGAACAAAAGGGATTAATCAAATACTCTCCTGGTTCAGAACAATTTGAAATAATCAAATCCGGAGAGCTTAATGAAAAGCAAACACGTGCATTGGATTTCATAAAACAAGGAATAATGGGTGAATACATGAGAACTGGCGTGCAATTTGCAATAAACGTGGCAATCTTCAAACTTCTCAAGATGAACTCTGTTTATCCTGTAGCTGATGAAAAACACCTTGCAGATAAAAAAGGGCGTGTATTGCCTGATTTGCTCTTGCTTAAGGCTGGAGCAACAATTGCTGATCTTGCAAAGGAGATACACACTGATCTTACCAAAGGATTGCTTTATGGAAAAGATTTGAGATATCATTTGAGATTACCTGTGGATTATCAACTAAGGGATAGGGATGTGGTATCTCTGGTTAGTGCATCAAAGAAAATATCCTCATGATGTGTCTTAGGGAATTGCTGCAAAAATACTAGAGAAACATGATAAAAACAGTGTTTTAAAATATATTTCATGATTAAATCTAACTGTTAGTTGATCATTTCATCTTCTAATGTTGTTTATTTTTTAATGCATATGCATCATCAAGTTCTATTAGAACTGCATTCTCAGTATGTTCAGTTTTTATCTTAGAGCCCAACTCGAAAAATACTGTCTCATAATATGTTTTAAAAAATAGAGACCACCGTTCTCCCATTTCATGGTGCAACACTAATTTTGTATTATTATTTTCATTATACTCTTTAATTGAAAATCCTGATGATTTGGCACGATCTTTCAAAATAGAAATCCATTCATCGACACCATATTTTCCTCTCATGGATAATGCAATTTCTTTTGCACCACTTTCAGCTAAATTTTTTGCTATTTTGATTATTGTTTCATTATCTACATATTTTACCAATTCTATTAATGCCGATTTGAGCATAACAATCCAGCCTATCTCTGAAGCATGTACATCCCAGTTTACATGAGAATCAAAAATTTGGTTTACATATGTATTGAGACTTAATTTCTGATCTTTGGAAATTTTTTTCAAGTTATCCAGAGTAGGTGTGTTTATTCTAAAACTTGCATGTTCTGTTGGTGTCCTTTTTTTCTGAATCATTGTTAATCTGTCTTGGCGATACATGCCATTTTAATTTACTTGAAAACTAACCATATGTGTAATTGTGATTTGTGCTTATGGCCTGAAATCCTTGTTTGAGGCATGCTCATAATTTTGTGTTACAGTGTAACACAACGTATACTGAGAAATTATATCCGCATATGATCTTCAATCCATATGTACAAAGTAATTTGTAAAGATCTTGGTTTTGACTGTGATTTTATTGTAAATAATAGAGATAAGGAAATTCTTGCAATTAATTTTGGAAAGCATTTACAAGTTAGCCACAAGCAATATTACCCAAAAAATGAGATTTTTGGTTTTATTGATATTCAAAATAAGAAACAAAATAATCCTGAACCGATGAAAAATAAAAAATTAACAAGTGTTGATGACTATGGGTCATTTAGATTGGAAAAATGGAATCTAGGTCATAGAAATTTTCCATAACTAAGAAAGAAAGGAGCATAGAAATTGATCAATCGTAATTATCTAGATACAAGTATGTCTGGAAATTCTAAATTAATAAAAGGAAATTGAATTGTCAGAAAATCTATCTATGCTGTACGTTATTATTGCATTTTTTGCTTTAGGTGCAACTCTGGGATTATTTACTAGAGGACAAAAATATCATACATATTTCACTTACATTCCATCGGCTTTTGTATCTTTTTTAACAATTATTTTATCCATTACTATTTTTTCTTCTGAAAGCATACATCTAACTTTTTTTAATATACAGGATCTATTTGATTTTGAAATTTTTATTGATGGCGTCGCTGCATTTTTTCTCCTAATAATTGGGTTGATCTCATTTGCTGTTTCAATTTACTCACTTTCTTATTCTAAAAAATTTGATGACAAGAAACATAATTCTACACTTGGAACGCTGTTCAATGTTTTTATCATCTCCATGATCTTAGTAGTAATTAGTAACAACATATTCTTTTTCCTAGTATTTTGGGAATTAATGTCACTTACATCATTCTTTTTGGTTATTTATGAACATGAAAATAAACACAATCTCAAATCCGGTCTAACCTATCTAGTAATGACTCATTTAGGAACAGGATTTATTTTTGCATCTTTTATGCTTATGTATACTCAAACTGGAAGTTTTAGTTTTGATTCTTTTAGAGATGTTTCAATAATTCCACAATATGTAAAAGATATTGCATTTGTTTTGGCTTTTGTAGGATTTGGAACAAAGGCCGGAATGATCCCTTTACACACTTGGCTGCCAAAAGCACATCCATCGGCACCAAGCAATGTATCTGCCTTAATGTCTGCAGTAATGCTCAAGATTGCAATTTATGGCATAGTTAGATATCTTTTTGATTTTAACGCAATTGACAGTTCTCCTGATTATGTATGGTTAGGTGTGGGAATAATCGTTATTGGATCAATTTCGTCACTAGTTGGAATTCTTTACGCCCTGATTGAAAATGACATTAAACGTGCACTGGCTTTTTCTAGCATTGAAAATATCGGAATAATTTTTATCGGATTGGGGCTATCGGTAATATTTGCCGCATTTCATTTGTTGTCTTTGTCTGTTTTATCTTTTATTGCCAGCATGTTTCATACTTTGAATCATTCAATTTTCAAAGGACTGTTGTTTATGACTGCAGGGTCTATTCATTATAGTACACACACAAAGAATATAGAAGATTTAGGAGGCTTGATTAAAAAAATGCCTTGGACTGCCATGATGTTTCTTGTTGGCTCTATTGCCATAATTGGGTTGCCTCCACTTAATGGATTCATAGGAGAATGGTTGACATTGCAATCACTTCTTGCAGTCTTTCAGATACCATCAAATATTTTACAGGTGTCTCTTGCATTTGCCGTATTGGCATTTGCACTCACTATCGGTCTTGTAGGTGCAACATTTGTAAGATTATTTGGAATAACTTTCCTGTCAAAAAGCAGAAGTTTCAAAGCAACAAACGCAGTGGAAGTTCCACGATTAATGCTAATAGGAAAAGCAATTCTGGCATCATCATGTGTTTTATTGGGAATTTTGCCTTTTATTGGAATAAATTTGATTGTCTCTGCTTTTGATTTACCATATACGCCATCTAGTCCGTTTGAAACAATTTCAATAACAAATACAGATGGCAGTAATTTTGCCAGTCTTCTAATGCCTGGAGTGCTAATTATTTTCATATCTGTCATTGTTGGAATTTTTGCATTTGTACAAATTATTGGTGGTAAAACAAAGACCATAAAATATGGTACATGGGATTGTGGCTTTGGAAGTTTATCTGAGAGAACACAATATACTGCTATATCACTGGCAGAACCAATACGCAGAATTTTTGGTGTTTTTTATAAACCTAATAATGATATTGATATTAATTTTTATGCAAAAGAAAATTTATACCTTAAAAAATCCATCAATGTAATTTTCACCACTAGAAATATTTTTGATGAAAAATTGTATGGAAAAGTAATCTCAGGTAGCTTGTTTGTGTTAGATAAAATACGAAAAATTCAGTCAGGGAAAGTTAATGCATATATTTTGTACATTATGATTACTCTAATTGCACTTCTCTTATTCGTAGGATTTGGTACACATGAGTGATTTTTCCATGTTAGACTATAGTCTCGGTATACTTCAGGCTCTTTTGATCATAGTTTTGTCTCCTTTAATTGTTGGAATAATGAGGAAAATCAAGGCAAAATCCCAAAAACGAATAGGTTCTGGAATTTTTCAGCCATATTATGACATTATAAAATTGCTAAGAAAAGATGAGATAGTCTCTGATCAGAGTTCTTGGATATTTCGAGCTACACCATGGGTGAATTTTGTTACAACTGCATCTGCTGCATTTTTTATTCCTGTATTTCTCGTCTATTCTCCTTTTGGTGTCGTAGGTGATATTTTGCTTGTTGTTGGTTTGTTTGCACTTGGGCGATTCTTTACGATGCTTGCAGGATTGGATACAGCAAGTTCCTTTGGTGGATTGGGAAGTAGTAGAGAAATGATGATTTCTGTACTTGTGGAGCCCGCATTATTTATGACCCTTTTTGTAATTGCATCATTTTATGGTGGAACAAACATCAACACAATCGTTTCATCTGCAAATGATACGTCTATCTTAGTTGTACCTGGAATTCTTTTTGCACTAATTGCATTTTTTATTATCATGATGGCAGAAACTGGAAAGCTCCCATTTGATAATCCCTCCACACATCTCGAGTTGACAATGATTCATGAAGCTACGGTACTTGAATATTCTGGAAAAAGTTTAGCACTAATGGAATGGTCTCATGCAATAAAACAAATGATTTTGTTTACATTATTTGTAGACATATTCCTTCCATGGAATTTTGCAGAACAAATTTCATTAATCGGAATTAGTTTTGGCATAATACTTTTCATTGTTAAAATATCGACATTAGCGAGTTTTACTGCATTTATTGAAACACGAGTAGCAAAGTGGAGATTATTCAGAGTTTCAGATCTAATTGCAATGGCAATATCAAGTTCTATGATAGGAGTGATTTTCTTTTTCTTGTAGGTATGTCTGATTTACTCTTGCCAACACAAATTGATTTGTTACATGTATCTGCAGTAATTTTGCTCATTGCTACTTTTGGAATTGTTGTAAGAAGAGGATTTTCAGACTGGTTGCATGCATATCGATATCAAACAATAATTCTTGCAGGAATTGTTGCCCTAATTGGATTCATAACTAGTATTTGGGAGCTTTACATAGTATCTGCCCTTACATTGGGAATCAAGGCAATAATCATTCCCAAAGTTTTGTTTTATGTAACAAAAAAACTAGATTCCCCGATTAAATTAGAGATGAATCCCTATGTTAGCCTCAGAATCTCTGTAATAGCCTCGGCATTGTTAGTTGCAATGTCTTATTTTATGGTTTTACAATTGCCTATATCCTCAGATGAGACAATCAGCGTATTTCTACCAGTATCGTTTTCATTATTTTTTATTGGCCTGTTTATCATAATTAGTAGAAGAAAAGCACTCAGCCAAATAGTGGGATTGCTAACTATTGAAAATGGTTTATTCTTGTTTGCTGTGGTAGTTACACACGGATTTTCATTAATTATTGAGATAGGACTCATGGCAGATATTTTAGTAGGTGTGATAGTATCTAGCATTTTACTATTCCGAATGAGTAAGACATTTGATAGTATAGATATTGAGAATCTAGAAAGTTTGAGGGATGACTAATGTTTGCCAATCTATTTTCATCTGTAGAATCTGTATTAGTGGTCTCTCTTCTTTTAACTCCAGTAGTCAGTGGTCTGTTAATTACATTATTGAAAAGAAAACGAATCATTGAAACCACCACCATAATTTCTTCATCTTTAATATTGATTCAAGGATTGTTTTTGTTACCGTATATTTTAGAAAAAAAGACAATCTCTATTTTTGATGGCACATTTTATCTTGATTCTCTAAGTGCAATTATGATAATTACAATTTCTCTGGTGGGATTTCTTGCATCTCTTTATTCTGTAAATTACATGGGTAGGCAATATGATAAATTAATTGTAGATGGAAAAAAGCTTGTCAGATATTATCAAGGATTTAACATGTTCTTATTTACCATGTTGCTTGTTCCAGTTTCTAACAATCTTGGTATAATGTGGATTGCAATTGAAGCTACAACCCTTGTTTCTGTTTTGTTGATTATGCTTTATACCAAACAAGGATCAATTGAAGCATCATGGAAATATTTGCTAATAGCTACGGTGGGTTTATCTCTTGCACTTTTTGGAATAATTTTCTTTTACTATGCAAATTCTGTTTATGATAATTCCTTTGATTCTACTCATGGAATGGACTGGACAAACATGGTGGAAAATGCACCATATTTTGATCCTAACCTTGTCAAATTTGCTTTTATTTTCATACTTGTTGGATTTGGAACAAAAGCTGGTCTTGCGCCTATGCATACATGGCTTCCAGATGCCCACAGTGAGGCTCCGTCTCCAATCAGTGCTCTTTTATCAGGTGTTTTGCTAAATTGTGCCTTTTATGGGCTTTTGCGATTTCATATAATTTCTAGTCATTCTATTGGTCCTGAATTTTCAAATACATTGTTGATTGTTCTTGGAATAATATCACTTGGCATTGCTGCAGCATCGATATATTTTCAGAAAGATGTGAAGCGCATGTTGGCTTTTTCAAGTATTGAACACATGGGACTAATTTCCGTATCAGTAGGCTTTGGAATTTTTCTAGGAATTTACGGAGCATTGTTACATGTGATTAATCATGCTGTAGTAAAATCACTCCTGTTTTTTTCAAGTGGATCAATTTCACAGAAATATCAAACAAAGTCTATTGCAGATACTAGTGGAATAATTAAGACAATGCCTGTAACTGGTTTTATGTTTTTGATAGGAGGACTAGCAATAATCGGAATGCCACCGTTTAATATTTTCATGAGTGAGTTTTTAATGTTGAGTTCTGGATTCAGTTCTGAAAACTTTCTTGCAAGTGCACTTGTGATCTTGTTTCTTGTAGTGATATTTGCAAGTTTTGGAAAGCATTTACTGCACATGGTATTTGGAAATCCAAAATCAGAAATGAAAAAAGAAGATCTTGGAAAACTTTCAATTCTACCTATGATAATTTTGGTTTCAATAATTTTCATAATGGGCATTTATGTTCCAGAGCCTTTGCAAACACTGATTGAAGATGCTACAAAAATTATACTAGTAGGTGGAGTCAACTCTTGATAATATTGCCCATGTGTTATTTTAGAGGTGAAAATTTATGAGCCATAAGGAAATAATCAGTAAATATTATTCCAAATTGGAAAGATTTGATTCTGATATAAAAAAAATTGAAAACAATAATGAATTACATCTAGTTCTAAATGATCCCAACAAACTGCATGACTTCTGCAAATTTTTGAAACAGGATTTTGATCTTAGATTGTTGACAATAATCTGCTGTGATGAACGAAAATTAAACCATGGATTCAAAATTAGGCATGTTTTTGGCTCTGATACTGATGATTTTTTCTTGTTTGTAACCATATTCATAGATGAAAGTCATCCACATTTTCCTAGTCTCTACGATGTATTTCCTTCTTCAATTCTATATGAAAGGGAGATTAATGATATGTTTGGATTAACTGCTAAGGAAAACCCAAATATCAAACCATTAATCTTACATGATTTTCCAAATAATGTTTTTCCACTACGAAAAGACTTTAACTTGAATGATGATGTAAAGAGAAATTTAAAACAGTTTGAATTTACTCCAATCACCGGAGAAGGAGTATGTGAAATTCCTGTAGGTCCAATACATGCAGGAATAATTGAGCCCGGTCATTTTAGATTCAGTGTTCTAGGAGAAACCATAATCAACTTGGAAACTCGCTTGGGATACACTCACAAAGGAATAGAGAAACTAGCAGAAAACATGCCAATAAACGATGTTGTATTTTTGTCAGAAAGAATTTCAGGTGATGAATCTATAGCAAACTCTGTTGCATTTTGTCAAGCAATTGAGAAAATTGCCCAGTTAACAATCCCACAAAAGGCAAAACAAATTCGATTATTGTTTGCAGAATTAGAAAGAATCTATAATCACTTTGGAACACTTGGTGGAATTCTTTCAGATGTTGGATTTCCATATGGTGCATCTAGATTGAATATTTTAAAAGAGCAAATTATGCAATTAAACGAAAGATTATCTGGAAGCAGAATATTATTTGGAGTTAATCAAATTGGTGGCGTAAAAATTAACATAACAGATGAAATGTTAATTGACATTCACTTTGTTTTAGATGATGCTTTTCAGATTTTTGAAAAAATATTTGATCATTTAAAATCAAATCCATCGGTAATGGACAGATTACGAAATACTGGCATAATTGAAAAACAACTGGCAAGAGATCTGGGACTGGTAGGAATCTCTTCTAGATGTATTGGTATTGAAACGGATGCTAGACAGACCCATCCCTATGGCTATTATCCATCAATAAACTTGAAACAAAAGACACTTAGAGAAACAATGGAGCATCAGGTAGAATTACAAAAACGGATTGGCGATGTTTTATCTCGATTTATGAGCCGTGTGGATGATTTGAGACAATCAAAAGCCATCATAGGCTCTATCACTACTCTAAAAGGTGATGGTCTATCAGTGTCTATGGGTGATGAATTAATTCCGTATTCATCTGGCTTGGGTTATGCTGAATCTCATAGGGGAGAGACGTTACATTGGGTCATGATTGGAGAAGATAATTCTATTTTTAGATATAAGATCAGAACAGCTTCTTTTTCAAATTGGCCTGTTATTGAACACGCTGTATTGAATAACATTGTTGCTGATTTTCCAGTAATTAACAAAAGCTTTGATTTTTCTTATTCGGGGAATGACTTATGAAAAAAAGTGATAAAACAAACCATTTGATTGACATGTCATTCAAATCAGTTGCAATAAAAGATCCGCTGAAAATGGATGATACTATTGCAGCAAATTATCGAGGATATGTTATATTAGATCCTGACAAAGATTTTGTCTTAAAGGATGAAACTGGAAAAATATTAGAAAACTCATGCCCTACACATGCTATTACATATCAAAATGATGATAGTAATTTAAAAATTCATCTAGATAATGGAAAGTGCATTCTATGTGGAAATTGTCAAGTAAAATCTCCTGAACTAATTAAAATTACAAACAAATTTGATTTAGCAAAAAAAAGAAGAGATGATCTTATCGAAACATTTTCCATGTCTGTTCCATTTGGAAAGACATACGATGAATTAGGACAAGAATTAAAAAGTAAAATTAACAAAATCTTTGGAAGATCCCTGACAATTAGAGAAATTGATGCAGGTTCTTGTAATGGATGTGAAATAGAAATCAATGCGTTAAATAATTCTGTTTATGATATTGAGCGATTTGGAATTACTTTTGTAGCATCCCCACGCCATGCTGATATTTTATTGGTAACAGGTCCTGCATCCAAAAACATGGAAAGAGCATTAAAAATTGCATATGATTCTACTCCTAATCCTAAAATCGTTATTGCAGTGGGTGCATGTGCATGCAGTGGTGGAATATTTGGCAACAATTATGCCACTACCGGAGGCATAGACAGCATTGTTCCTGTGAATGTCTACATTCCAGGATGTCCTCCAAGACCACAAGCACTGCTTTATGGCATACTAATGGCAATAAACAAAATCTGATTGTAATGACCTCCGAAAATATGAGGAGATATTATGTTGTTGCAGTAATTTATGATAAATTAATCGTACATTTCATCTAATTTTAAAATTCTTTTATGCTTTGACGATGATGTTGTTTTCACCGTCCACATAATTGTCACAAGTTTCACAAAGCCAATGTGTCTTGTTTTCTTCTTTTATCCATTTTGGAAGTCTTCTATTGTTACATTTTTCACAAAATAACGACATGTTCCATTCTGTTTCTTCCTCTATTTGTACTGGCGTTTGCACTGTTTTACTGTATGTCTGCCTTGATCTTTTCTTTTCGCATCCAAATTGTTTTTCCTTTATGATCAATTAACTTAATGTTCATTTCATTGAATTTGTCTCTGATTTTGTCTGCTTCTTGAAATTTCTTTTCTTTTCTTAATTGTTCTCTGTTTGTGATCAAATTGTCAATTTCTTGTTTTTGCTCTAAAGTTATTTTTGGGATAATCAATCCTAAAATTTCAAGCATTCTTTCAAATTCTGGAATAATTATTTTAGCATCATTTGAGTCTAATTTTTCTTCGGCAGCTAAATGATTTACTTCTTTTACAAGTTTAAAAAATACCAAAAGTGCAAGATGTGTATTAAAGTCAGATTCTAACGCATTATCAAATTCGTTACTTGTTTCCTCAATCAGTGATTTGATTTCACTGTTGTCACTTTCATCATTTGCATGAATCAATTCATAATAACATATCTCAGCTTGGCGCCATTTTATGAGATTCTCTTTTAATAATTCTTCAGAATAATCTATTGGTTTTGAATAATGTCCTGACAAACAAAATAATCTAATTACATTTGACCCCCAGTTATCTAAAACATATTTTATTGATTTGATGTTTCCAAGTGATTTTGACATTTTTTCACCATTAATTGTAACCATTCCTACATGCATCCAAATTTTTGCAAATTGTTTTGATGTAAATGACTCTGATTGTGCAATTTCATTTTCATGATGAGGAAATATCAAATCTCTACCGCCTCCATGTATGTCAAAATTTTCTCCAAGATATCGTATACTCATTGCAGAACATTCTATGTGCCATCCTGGTCTGCCTTTGCCCCATGGGCTATCCCATAGTGGATTGACATCTGAAAATTTCCACAATGCAAAATCTAGCGGATCTTTTTTTGCCTCGTCTACTTCAATTCTTGCCCCTGATTGCAGTTCGTCTATCTTCTTTTTTGATAATTTACCATATTGGGGAAACTTTGATACTGAGAAATACACCCCATTCTTTGACACATATGCTATGTCTTTTTCAATTAATTTCTTGATGAAATTTTTAATATCCTCTATGTGCTCAGTTGCTTTGGGATAATTTGTTGCACGCTTTACGTTTAGTCCATCAAAATCATTGAAATAATTTTGAATGTATCTTGAACTAATTTGTTCTGCAGTTGTATTTTCTGATTCGGCACGATTTATTATTTTATCATCAACATCTGTAAAATTTTGAACAAAGTCTACTGTGATTCCCTTACTCTCCAAATATTTTCTTAGAACGTCAAAAACAATTATTGTCCTTGCGTGTCCTATGTGTGATTCGTCGTAAACTGTAACCCCACACAAGTAAACTCTTATTTTTTTTGAAATGTCTAGCATTTGTTCTGAATTACTAAGCGTGTCTTGTAGTCTCATAGATCCTCAAATGGTTTTTGTTGTGTTTCTCTTTTGTGTATGCTATTGAGATGTAATTGGTACACTTTTTCTACAATTTGTTTTTCAATTTGTAATGTTTCTATAGTTTTTTCAACTGAAAGTTTTTTGTCAAAAATACAATAAAGTATAGAATCTATGTCTTCATATGATATCCCTAGTTCCTTTTCAGCTTCATGCTCCTTCCATAGGTGTGGACTACTCTTTTTTTCAATGACGTTTTGAGGCACACCTAAAAATTTTGCTATCTCTCTTACTTGTAATTTGTATAATGAAATTATTGGGACTAAATCTGATGCCCCATCCCCATATTTTGTAAAATATCCAATCAGATACTCACTTTTGTCACTTGAACCTAATACCAAGTAGTTTTTTGCATTTGCGTAATAATACAAAATATTTGCTCTTATTCGTGCTCTGAGATTTCCTTTGGCCCAATCGTTTGGTTCCAGATAATTTGAATATTCACTCACAATTGGTTTGATATCGATTAGTTTGTATTCCAATCCTGTAAGTGCTATCATTTTCATTGCATCTTCTGTTTCTATACTTGGTGTGATTTGTGTATCTGGCATTATGATTGTCATTGTTTTTTCTTTGAGTATTCTTTTACAAATATAGGCCAGTACTGCAGAATCTATTCCTCCACTTAGGCCAAGAATCACTCCTTTTGCCTTGTTTTTTTCAATTTGCTTTATTAGAAAATCCTCAATAGTGTTTGTAATGGCAGCATAATCTTGATGGATTATCTCATCTAAAATCTTCTGATTCAATCAATTATTTTCAGAAACCGTAAGAATAAAAGTTGTGCCAAGATTACAACTGAATTTGTTCATTTTTAACACATACTACACTATTTTTGTAAATTTTGTATGTGTCTAACCGTTCTCAAAAATAGGATTTTTTAAATGTCTACGTAAATTCCGTCGTTTCTGGCTTCAACATGATATGTTGCTAATTTTACATCTTTAAGATAGTCTTTCAATTCACCTGTCTTGATATTGTAATGCCAAAAATGCAATGGGCATTCTACAATATCTCCTTCAAGTTTTCCTGGTGCAATTGATCCATCTTGATGAACACAAAGATCATCTATTGCGTGATATCCATCTTGGTTAAATATTGCAATTTGTTTATTGTCAATTTTAAAGGCCTTTCCTTTACCTGTGGCAATTTCTCCTTTTTCTGCAATTTTTTTCCAAGTCATCCTGTTAATTTCATGATTTTGTCATTTATTTAGATTCGCATGATAGAATTTTATACTCTTTCTAAAGCCAAATTGTATTGAGCAAAGTAAAGTCTAGCGCAAAATTGATCCAAGACGGTAAATTGTCTTATGAATGGGCTAGATCTCACATGCAAATCTTAGATAATACTATTAATCGATTTAAAAAATCCAAACCTCTCAAAGGTGTTACAGTAGGATTTTGTTTACACATAACAAAGGAAACTTCTGTTCTTTTAATGGGGGCAAAGGAACTCGGTGCTACTGTTGCATGCTGTGGTGGAAATCCACTTACAACACAAGATGATATTGCGGCATTTTTAGCATCACAAGGAATTCATGTTTATGCATGGCATGGACAATCTGTAAAAGAATATGATTGGTGTATTGACCAAGTCTTAAATCACAAACCTACTATTTTGACTGATGATGGTGCTGACATGAATGTAAAGGCACACTTTGATAATAGATACAAAAATATGAAAATTCTTGGCGCAACTGAAGAGACAACTGCTGGTGTAACTAGAATCAGAGCTGTTGCAAATCAGGGCAAGCTTCGATATCCTGTAATTCTAGTCAATGAGGCATACACAAAACACATGTTTGATAATCGATATGGAACTGGACAAAGTACAATTGATGGATACTTGCGTGCAATGAATTTGCTTATGGCATCTAAACGAGTTGTTGTTGTTGGATATGGTTGGGTTGGTCGTGGTGTCGCATCACGATGTCACGGAATGGGTTCCAAAGTAATAGTTACTGAGATTGATCCTGTAAAGGCATTAGAAGCTCACATGGATGGATTTGAAGTCATGCCAATGGCACAAGCCTGCAAAATAGGTGATATCTTTGTCACTTGTACTGGAATGACTAGCGTAATTAGAAAAGAACACATTTTACAAATGAAAAATGGTGCTGTCATGGGAAATGTAGGGCACTTTGATGTAGAAATTGATAGCAAATTCTTACTAAAAGAATCAAAATCAGTAAAAAGAGTAAGACCAAATCTTGATGAATGCACACTCAAAAATGGTAAACGCGTCTATCTTATCGGTGAGGGACGATTGGCAAATCTTGTTGCAGCAGAAGGTCATCCTCCCGAAGTAATGGCCCAGTCCTTTTCTAATCAAATTCTATCTATTTTGTATATTCTCAAAAATCATGCAAAGATTGGCAATAAAATTATCAATGTTCCAGAAGAAATTGATAAGCAAGTTGCAGTTGATGCGCTAAATGCAATGGATGTAAAAATTGACAAGCTCACACCAGAGCAAGTCAAATATGCACATAGCTGGTAAAACTTCTTAACCCCAATTAGATTCCAAATTATGATAGATGAAAAATAAAGCAATCATTACTAGTGCATTACCTTATGCCAATGGAGAAATACATCTAGGACATGTTGCATCAACGTATCTACCGGCTGATGTCACCACAAGATTTCTGAAATTAAAGGGAGTTGAGGCTTACTATTTTTGCGCATCTGATGATTTTGGCACTCCAATTTTGATACAATCTGAAAAAGAAGGAAAGTCACCTTCTGACTATGTTGCATATTGGAATAAACGTGATTATGATGATTTTACTGCATTTGGCATTGATTTTGATTTTTTCTACAAAACAAGCTCTCCTGAAAATATTGCCTTTGTTCAAGATGTGTTCAAAAAACTCAACAGTGCAGGTCACATATATGAAAAAGAGATTATCCAATTTTACTGCAGCAATGATAAAAAATTTCTACCTGATAGGTATGTCAAAGGTGTTTGTCCTTATTGTAATGCAGCTGATCAATACTCTGATCTTTGCGAAAGTTGCGGACGTGTTCCTGAAGAAATATCTGATCCAAGATGTTCTATTTGTGGGCAAACTCCTACTAAAGAAAAGACAACTCATTTCTTTTTCAAGCTAAAAACTTTTGGCAATTCATTATACAAATGGCTAGACGAAAATGACAATCTGCAAAAAGATGTGAAAAAATACGTTCAAAACTGGATAAAGTCCGGCTTGATTGACTGGGATATTACACGTGATATCTCTTGGGGCGTCTCAGTGCCACTTGAAGCTGCCAAAGACAAGGTATTCTATGGTTGGTTTGATAATCATTTGGCATACATTTCCACTGCAATAAAATTTCTTGAGGATAAAGGTATAAACGGAAAAGAGTTTTGGAATTCTGCTGATATTTACCATTTTATTGGCAAGGATATTGTTTACCATCATTATCTGTTTTTACCTGCAATGCGTTTAGGGATAAACAGTGAATACAAGCTTCCTGATTTTATTCCAACTCGAGGTCATCTAACACTACAATCAAAGAAAATCTCAAAAAGCAGAAACTGGTACATTGGGTTGAAACAATTTTTAGAATACTATCCTGCGGATTATTTGAGATATTATTTGGTTGCAATAAATCCATACTCTCAAGACGACTTGAATTTTGATTGGGATGAATTTACAAACAGAATCAACTCTGAGTTGATTGGCAATCTTGGAAACTTTGTTAATCGTGCATTGGGATTTACAAAAAAAGCATTTGATGGAATAATTCCAGAAACTGCAAATTATGATGAAAAAGACATTGAAGCGGAAAACAAAATAAAGAATCTTTCTGGTGAGCTAGGAATACTGATGGAACAAAATCATCTGGACAGGACTCTCAAGAAGATCATGGAGTTTTCGTCATTTTTTAATCAATATTTTCAGCATAAAGAACCTTGGAAGAAAGGCCCTGGAACTGCAAACTGTGTATTTTTATCAGTAAACGCTGCCCGAAGCATGGCAATAGCATTATTTCCATTTCTTCCTGAATCGTCTCAAAAGATTTGGGGTCAGCTTGGTTTTTCTGGCAAAGTCAATGAAAACAACTGGGATTCAATATCTGATATTGGTGTAAAATCTGGGCATGTTTTAGGCGATGCGACACCATTATTTGTCAAAGTAGAAGAAAACGATATTGCAAAATACAAAAAACAACTAGGCCCATCAGTATGACAAAAATCATTCCAAGAATCTCCACTAGGGGATACTATGATTTGAAATATGGCAAAACAATCAAAAAGAATTCCTATTTTTTATACCCAAAAAAAGACTTTGAGAAGTTTATTAGTTCCAAAGAACTTGTCATAATGATTCATGGATTACGAAATGATAATGCAGGAGCAATTGCAAAAGTTATTCTAGCAAAAAACAGACTATCTTATCTTGGTTATCATTTTCCAATTATTGGATTTAGCTATGACTCCAATACTACTGATGCACATTTGCAAAAATATGTCAAACGTGCACTTTCTACAGGTCAAATAATTGCAAAGAAAAATGGTCGTAATCTAGCTATGTTTATTGAGAATTTCAAATCTGCCAGTCCTAAAACTAAGATTCGCCTTATGGGTCATTCTTTGGGGTCGCAGGTAATTCTAAGTACTGTGGAATGTTTGGCAAAGAATCAAAACAATGGAATTATTGAAAGTGTATATTTTTTTGGTGCATCCATTACAAGTAATGTACCATCTTCAAAAAAATACGGAAAATTACTTGACAGAGTAATTAGAGGCAAGATTGTAAATTATTTCAGTCCAACTGATGAGGTCTTAAACTGGGCAAATAATGAGAAATTTGTCAAAGGTCCACTTGGACTAAACGGTGCTGTGGGTAAAACCATTTCAAAATATCACCAAAAATCAGTCAAGCCAAAAAATCATCGATTTGCAAGTTATGCCGCAGTACTGAATTCATTTCCATAACTTTTAAAAATTAAGACTAGTGTAATTCATACGTCATTCTTTTATATTTATCATTGAATTCATATGTTATTACCAAACAACGATGCCTACTTTATCTTACAGAAAATCAATTCTTTATCATCTGCACATAGTAGATGAAAAACTAGATAGTCGTGAAGAATTATCTGAATATCCATGTTGATTCCTAGCCTTATTTAGAAAGAATTAGTGCAAAATTTCATTTTATTGCAGAGGTTATTTTTTTCCAAATACTTGTTCGACTGTTCTAGGTTTTCCATCCTTGAATACTTCACAACTACAATATTTCATTGAAAAGGCAGCCATTTGCATAATTATTGGTTTTAATGCTTTACCTTTTTCCGTTACAGAGTATTCTATTCGTATTGGTGTTTCATTGAAGACTTTTCTGTTGATCAGCTCACTTTTTTCCATCTCTTTTAGTCTAACAGAAAGTGTCTTGGGATTTATCCCCTCAATTGATTCTAGAAACTGGTTGAATCTGTTTTGATTAAGCATAGTTATGTTGCGAAGTATGTGTATGGTAAATTTTTTTCCTATAATCTTGAATGTGTTATCTACTGGGCAGCATTTCATCTGTTCTGATATCATTTTTAGTTCTTGGGGCATCAACTTACCAAAACCTCATCTGCTTTCTTCTTAGTTACTTTCTAATTAATATACTTACCTTTCTATAGTTAGTATAAGAAAGTAATATGGAATGCACAGACGGAACATGCAAAATAGAAAACACAGAAAATTGCGCTTGTGGTTCTAGCAAATCATACGATCAGTGTTGTGGTTGCGAGACGATGGATCCAATACAACACGCAATGATGGCTTGGCACAAGGCATTTTTTGCAGCACATCATGATGCAATGACTGAAAGAATGAGAAAGAAAATTGAAACTGCATACGGCCCAACTATGGACAAGGCAGCAGACGCTGTCTTTGAAGCAATTGGAAAGATGTGGAGCTCAATGCTTACTCAATCTGAGGCAAAAAAAGAAGTTGCATCAAAGTTGCAGAAAATTTTTTCTGAAGCAAACAGAAGATAAAATGATTGAGAATCAATTTTTCATCTCCTTTTCTCTTTTTTTATAGGGTGAAAATTAATAATTTTGATCTTTTATTCTCTCCATCGAAAATAAAGTCTAGCCTTCATTTTATCTCACTCATTTCCCAATTCCCAGTATTTCTCAAACGTAATTTTCAGCGGAACATTAAATTGAATTACCTCTCGTATTTTTCTGTCAAAATAGTCTTCTGCATTTGGGATTTTATCTAATTCCTCATCACTAATTCCAACTCTCAAAATTTGATCTTGATCATACAATCCCATAATTGTAATTGGAAGATCTGAGAATTGAAGTATTGCCATTGCAACATACAATCGTTCAGTTAATGGCCTGTTTTGATAAAAGGAAGACAATTCAATTGCATCTCTTTGTGCTAGTTTGGATAAGGTGTCAGGTTTTACACATGCTGGTTTGTTATCAAAAATTAGATTTGGAGTATCGTCATGCTTTAAAACCAAAAGAAGTCCATCCTTGCACCAAGTATCTGGTGCATGTATTCCTGCCTTGTACTGCTCCAACGGGGTTGAACCGTAATCAATTATCGACATACCAGAAAAACCAAATCCTCCTTCATCAGAATCTGCATTAAAGCCGTATGTTCCCATTACTGTTGGAACAAATGAAGTGGTTACTATCTTAGAACCAATGCACTCATTGACAGTACCATTTACCACATCAGAATATGCAAATTTGCCAGAATGAGCAGAGAACATAACAGAATAGTCTTTTTCTTTCATGTCTCTGTTGTTTACAGGATAGTGAATGTCAATTGGTTTTCCAGTAAAAAATATCTCTGACTGTCCATCTTGCGTCCAGAACAAGCCTGATTCCAAACCTCTGTAATTTGCAAGAAATGCTTCTGAAGTGCAATGAGGTTCAGAGACTTGGGAGTAAAAAGACACTTCATAATCATTTTCAGACCCTACAAGCAAGAACAATCCCCTGTCCCCTATGTCATATGAGGGACATGGAACTCCTACAAAACCACTGTCTGGGTTACAACCGATTACCGAGACTGATTTATGCATTCCAAAAGAGTCTGGTTTTTTTACAATTTCTTCAATTTCTATTGTGTACACAGGGGCTTTGCCTTCAAATTGTTTTTTATCAGTTATAGTCCCAAGAAGAATCAGATCAAATTCATCAAGCACTTCTTGAGTTGTCATTGGCATGACAAGTCCATATGCAAACGACGGAACAATAACAATGGAAGTAATTGCAATTATTACAAATATTATTAGAGTTCTAGTCTTCATTTTCTTTTTCTCCAGTAAAGTATCATAAACACTGCAATTCCAATTCCAACAGAAACACCAACCAAGATTGTATTCAAACCGAACTCAGGATCAATGCCAAGACCACCAAGTTCGACTTTCTTAGATGCTAGTTGATATCTTTCATCATCAGTGTAGGGATCATGAATGGTAGAACTTTCATTAATCATAAACTTGTCAAACATTCCATAATACTCAATTGTGCTTGGTGCCCTTCCAGAAAAAAAGTAATACTCGTAGACATTTCTATTCTGGGTGGATTCATGAATCCAGTTTTGTAGATTGTCTTCTTTGATTGCTTGATCTAGTTCTGAGCGTTTTTGTTCCATAAAGACGGTTCCCTTGTATTGGTAATATTTTGCCCATTGATCTACTTCTTCTTGGTTGTATTTTCCATTAATTATTCCATCTATACATGGTGCATCTGGCCAATCGTCATTTTCAATGCATAATGCAAAACCTTGAGGAATTAAAAGTGGAAAAACCATCATTCCAATAATTATCAAAAGTCTAGTTTTCATTTTATCTCAATCATTGAAGTGACTCTGCCACTTTGATCAACTCGTTCAAAGGAATTACAGCCTTGAGGAAATAATGGGTTGCATTATCATCAATGAATTTAATTTTAGCCTCAGATGAAGTAGATTTTTGAATAATTGTTCCATCAGTAAAATTTGCTGTTTGCATACCGCAGTCACTGCATGAATCAACTACATATGCCAGCATTCCATTGATTTGTACTAGTTGTGGATGCAGTGATGGGTTTTTGGTCATCACTTCATCATATGTTTCTTGAATTCTCTGTTCTGCTGTACCAAAAGTTTCAAACTTTTTTTCACCGACAGCGCTTTTTTCATCAGTTTGATAAATGAAGATTGCACCATTAGAAACCAATTCAGGATAGTGTGAAATCCAACCATCTTGTACTTCTTTATTGTCAAATATCAAATATGACTCGTATGGTGTACCGGAAAAAGAGCATTTGAAAGAATATCCATCAGGTAAGTAAGAAGGTACTTTGAAAAATGTTGCAGTGTCTTTACTTTTCTCTAGTGTCATACACATTGTGTTTATCTCAGAGTTGTTAGATTTAGAATCCATCTTGTGCCATCTTGTTTGCAGCTCTGTTGCAGTATCGGGCTTAACGCATGCAGCTGGGCCATCATTTGTTCTTATCAAAAGTTTCAATCCTTCCTTGCAAGTAATTTTGTAATTTGGAACTCCAGATTTGAATTGTTTTAGTGGAGAAATGATTACTTTCCTAAAGATGTCTATAGGGTTTTCACACTCCCATCCTGCAGGATCACAGGTATACTCTTCTTGATTAGAGCATGCGGTTCTATCGCTAGTGCATAATGGGAGTGATTTTGCCGTAAACCCTACCCCCATCTGTGATCCACCAAGGTCATAAATCTCAGCAGCATACTGACCCGATTTTGTTGGGGTAAAAGTCCACGTCAAAGTCTTGTATGGAACACATGGTTCAAGCAGATACGAGTTGTTGGTTTCCGTATACAAATAATCAGATTCATCAATTTTTTTTATCATTATCCCATACGTGGCGTTTTTTGCATCTAGTGAATGATTGAATATGTCATAACTGACTAGAACTTCTTTGCCTATTGCAAAATTCTCAATGTCCGTATTATTTCCTTGACGTACTACTGGCATTTGACCAGCTCCGCCAAAAACCCAGTGTTCCCTTGGAATTTCTTTATCAAAAATATTACATTTATCCCATTCAGGTTCAATTAATTGTGATGTTGGATATACTAGAAAAATTCCGGAATACGGGTCATACCCCATGGTATTGTTGGTAAGATAAAACAATCCTCTGTCATTTACATCAAATACTTGATTTCCTAGTCGTATGTTGGCAGTCTTTTGCCCAGATGCAAACAACACATCTGAATCTTGTTGGTTTTTGAGGAATTTTTCTACTTTAATCTCGTACAGATTATGTGTTGGCGAGAAAGTAGAGTTGACAGAAATCACTTTTCCCACTGCTATTACATTGCTAAAATCATAAATTTCTTGGGAGTGAAAAGGTGGCATGGCATAAACATTTGCAGACAAAATTACTGTAAGCCCAATCAAAATTAACAGTAAAACAAAATATTTCATAATAAGATTAAGTGAAACATGAGAAGTTCATAAAGTGTTCTAATCTTTTGATATGTATTAAGCAGATGATTGAATTTATGATAATTGAAACTTAAGACCAACAACGATTGTTGCTTGGTGAGAGCTTCAATTACAATATAATTTTAAAA